>JAEEGL010519317.1_pt1 | contig 15438 bp, 11 predicted proteins | sample 9134231 | NCBI WGS metagenome assembly JAEEGL01 (sample SAMN16246548, study PRJNA631951) | gut metagenome | biome: gut microbiome; feature: rumen; material: fiber-attached | host: Bos | place: Iran: Karaj | collected 2018-10 | reverse complement strand
TTCGATATATGAAACACTGATTCATTCGAATGTAATTACTCAGGAACAACTGGCTGTGAGTGCAGGGGAATACTATCAATGCCCGGTCGTTGATTTATCCAAGATTACTCCAGAACCAAACGCAACCGCCTATGGAACATCTCAGGACTGCCGGAGACTGCATTTTGTTCCTTTTGCAGTGGATCCAGTCGCAGGAATTCTGGTTGCTCTGGTGGATTACTCCCAGCTGAGCAGCGTTAAATCCTTTTTAAAATCTGCGCGTATTGAGCGCATGAAATTCTATATTGCTCCATACGATACCCTCATCCACATGATCGACCAACTTTATGGTCCTCCTGCGAATGAAGTCGCCCCAAAACGTTTACGCAGAACAACATCACTCATTCAGCTACAAACAGAACTTGATATCCAGTCTCAGCGAAAGCAGGATTTATCGTCCATGTTCGATTCTGCATCATCGGACGATCGCCGACTGAAAGCTATGGCTTTCGAACTTGCAGCATGCCGGGAAGAGAACAATATTTTGCGCCAGCGAGTGGAACAGCTTAGTACCGCTGTTGAGCTGGAGGCCAATATGTTGCGCGAACTCGGACGAATACTGAAAGCATCCGGTGTACTGACAAATCAGGATTTTGAACAGTGGCTCTTCACACAGCGCTGAGAAAAACAATGCGTGGGGTGCCGTTTTACCTGATATGTCTTATAGCGATACACGCGCTGACCGGGTGTGATGCGCATGATTACTGGCAAATAACGGAAACCCTCGAAGTTGACTCCGAAAAGGATGTATTAAAATCCATCAGTGAAGATTCCATCGAACAGGATTTATTTGTCCGATATCAGCTTGATTACGAACTCACCAATCCCAGCGATACCCAATCTACCGAGGTCGTTGTATCTGCGACGAGCTACGTCAATGCAATAGAACGAGCAACGGGACAAAAAGTCTGGCATCTTGCCCCCTCAGAAGTGGGACAGGGTATTTTGTCAACCACTCAGCTCCAACTCGGTAATGCATTGGTTGTCACACTTGCATGCTGTGAACAAAGCCGATGCACGAGAAAAGAAGTACTCTGTCCGACAGATACGGAGAACCTCCCGGATGTAAGCGAAATCGCAGATTTTTGTTACGGTTCCTGCACCGATCCATTTTATTACTCATATTGTATCCTGCAGTGTCCGGGTGAAGAAGCTTGTGATGAATACTGCAAAGACAGCCAAAACATTGAACAATGCCGCAAAGACTCATGCGGATACGGCGGCGAAGTCGCATCATGCCTGCATCACTGTACAAAGGACGATTCCTGCCTGGAGACATGTACCCCAACAGATATTTGCACAAAAGACTGCATGAGTCTCGTTGCAACCTGTTTTGGAAACTGCCTGGCGACATGGACCCAGTGTACAGATGATATCTACGAACCAGATACAGAACTCATTCCATGTGCGCTTTGCGGTGGTGACGGCTTATGCAAAACAAACTTCGATACGACAGAAAAAGAAGGCCATACACTTACCGGTGAAGATGGAACAGAATATCCCTGTGATATTGACTGTCATATATATCCTGCCGAATGTTTTCTTGGCTGCGAAGATGCCTATGATGATGATTCCGGTAAAATGACCTGCATGTCTCAGTGCATTCGACAACATCAATTCTGGTGCAACGATTATACCATACCGGTAGACTACGTCGACACGCAGGGGGGACAACCCTGCTGCTTTGAAAATCACTGTCAGAGTTCGTTTAAAGGTGTCGTAAAAACATACGATGTGGAGTGTTTTAATGATACCAGCTGCAGCAGTGGAAAATACTGTTCGGACGAAGGCATTTGCGTTTCCAATGGCTCATCATGTCAGGGACTGCCACTGTCCTCCCGGCGAGGATCTGGCGCGTGTTTCATCCTGCTATGCATGCTGATGCTTGGATTTCGCCGCTGCAAAATGAGGTCAGTTCATGACCCCATCTAAACGCATATTCATCACATTGGGCAGCCTTATTCTGTTATTTGCACTCTGCATCCCCGATGCAATGGCAGAACCGCTCGGTTTCCGACGACCGCGATCTACTTTTTCACTCGGCATTGAGGCTTTCGATCATATCCTCGGCGATTTTGGGAAAGCATCGGATGTGGGAATGTCTGTATTCGCAGAAACGACAATACAATTCGGCGGCTATTTCGCTGCGAATGTGCGATTCGGTTCAGCCAGAGCCTTTACAAATAAGGACTTCCTGCCTTTTGACAATGGCTATCAATACATATATCTGACAGCAGGCCCCAGGTTTTATCTGGCACCATTTCGAAAATTAAATTTGTTCTTTTATGCCCAGCCTGAAATCTCACTTCAGATACTCATTAGCAATACACTTGTCACCATAACAGGCAACGACAGTACAACCGGTGCAGCCGGCGGATCGATCGGAGCTCAGTATTTGCTTGGCATTCTCTCCATCTCAGGACAGATCACATGCCAGTATAACTGGGTATTCCCTGCCCTGTTCATCGGAGGAAGCATCTCTGTCGGGCTTTCCAATGTCATCCAATAACCGATAAACCATGTCCGATACACAGCACAATATCCCGAATGAACTCAAAGCAACAGCCAAAGCACATGCGAACATTGCTGTCGCCAAATATTGGGGCAAACGCAATTCTGACCTGAATCTTCCTTTTTTTGATTCTGTCTCCTTCAATGTTGAGGATTTAACTACCGAAACGACAGCTGTCTGGAATGAAGATGATTTCCGGGATGCCCTCTCTATCAATGGCTGGCAGGTCCCGGAGCATACACTTGGCAGGCTTACCAGGATACTAAATACAATCCGTTCTCTGACGGGAATTACAAAGCGCTGTATCCTTAGTTCCAAAAATAACTTTCCTCTTTCGACTGGACTTGCTTCATCCGCTTCTGGATATGCGGCCGCTGCTGCTGCCGCTGCTGCTGCAGCCGGTCTGGAACTCAGCGAATCAGAACTCTCTTCGCTGGCAAGATTGGGTTCCGGCTCCGCTGCGCGCAGCATTCCTGCAGGATGGACACGCTGGCATGCAGGAAACCTCGAAGATGGTTCGGATTCCCATGCCGTATCCATTGCCCCGCCAGACCATTGGCCGTTGCATGTTTTCGTCATTCAGGTTTCTGAAGGTCCCAAAAGCATCTCAAGCTCAGAAGCCATGCAGCAGTGTCAGTCCTCACCTTACTGGCCCATATATCTTCAACAAGCCAGTCAGGCTGCTGATTTCGCACAGAATGCGATCCTGCAGCGGGATTTCGCAGCACTGACAGAAGCCATGCACACCAATGCGCTGCAGCTTCATGCGCTGGCTATGACCTGCAATCCGCCCATCTGTTTCTTTGCACCCAAAAGTATTGAAATACTGCAGCATATTCTGCGAGCCAGCAGAGGCATCCAGGTATGCTGTACACTCGATGCCGGCGCAAATGTCGTCGTGCTTTGTGAAGAAACAGCTTATCCCTTTGTCAAAAACGATATCATTGCGTTTGGGCTTCCGTTTGTTCAGAGCCGGATTGGGGGAGGGGTGACTGTTCAGGCAAAGCCTCCGCATTTGTCTTCCGAATAGACCGATAGATCTTTTGAAAAGGCCAGACCAGCAAATCGCGATGAACCACGACGATGGCAACAGCCAGGTACAAAAGGTGAAGTCTGACGAGTTTATGGATTTCCTGATGACAATCCATCAACACTGAATTCTTAAACGCAATCTTGCGCATTGCTGAAGCCATCGGTTCAATTGCAAGGTAATCCGCAATACTCTGAATCCATAAAGGCATGCTGTATTTTGGCCACACGTAGCCGCTTAGCGTAAAAAAGAACAGCGACAACCCAAGAATAAACTGGAAACTGGTAAACCGATCCTTACAAAACGATGCAATAATAATCGCAAGCGGCATCTGACAAACGACAAGAAGTATCATGAGCTTCATCATCTCAGTCGGATTGTCACACGGCCAGCCAAACAATGGGCAAATAATATAATATACTATAAAGGTTCCAAGCAATATAAACGGAAGGTAATACAAATATCTCCAAAAATATTCGATATACCATAGTTTTCTGCGTTTAAACGCATCATCTTTTTCACGGTGATATCCTATGCTGAAAGCCAGGATCAGCAATCCCATCTGATGGAATACGATCGTAAGCAGTATTGGACAAATATACGAAGCATATGCAAGCGTCGGTGCATATAATATATACCGACTATATTGAATGGGGTCTATCGTCTTGATGGCGCGCTCCCCCGTAACCCCATTGGGATTCGCAATTCTGGCCACAGCGACTTCAACATTCTTATCCAGAACAGTCTGCTGCACACCGGTCATCACGGCTGCATATATCATCATATTCGTCGCATAAACATATACTTTTAAATTACCCTGCTCAAATCGTTTGATGCGACCGGAAAAATCATCCGGAATAAAAATAAAAGCATCCGCTTCGCGAGACATCACCGCCTGAATGCCATCCTCCAGACTCGAAACGGATCTGGTGATATGAACACCCTGAGTTGCATCCATGGACAATGTCAAATCACGGCTCAATGCAGAGTTGTCCAGATCCATTACTACGGCATTGCGCTCAACGACACTTTGGTTTGAATATGTCAGAGAGATCAGCAACGGATATATGATCGGCAAAAATATAGCTATAAATACAGGAAGAAAAGCAACGAAGCTGAACTTCGCCTCATTACCGATTTCTCGCCAAAAACAAAAATGAGAAAGAATACCTTTCATTGATCTTTCTCCTTTTTGGCTGCATGAATTATAATGGTCTTGGATTTATCGGCTTTATGTTCCGCCTCAGGCATATCTCGATTCACATTCGTTGCACCGGAATCAGCAATACCTTCATGCATTTCAACAGGCAATATTTTCGCCTCTGACGCTTGTTCCGGGGCGAGCAATGTTTCTTCACCGGAACTCTCAGATACGCTTCGTCCTGCAGCAGATGTATCAGTATTTTCATCTATTCCGTCGGGTATGCTCATTTCGTGCTGTATATTCTCAATACATTCTTTCTGACCACCCGGCTCAATTGCTTCCGATGGCTGAACCAGACTCCGGATATCATCTTCTTTTATTGCTTCGGGTTCAATGACAGGAGGGCTGTCCGGTACATGCAGATCGCGTGAAACCGCCTGGTTACTCTGGGATGAACGTATAGCTTCGCGCTCTTTGTCGAGCAAAAGAGAAGAAAGCGCAGGGGAGGCATCGGCTGCAACCATTTCAAGAGAAGCATGGATCTCGCGTTCCCGGCGAATTTTATGAATTCCCCACTTGATGATCAGTCTGATATCCTTAATCCGCATGATGGCAAATATGCAAATGATATAAACCACTGCCTGTTTAAGAAACATCTGATAAAATTCCCACAGGTCGCTCCAGTTGGCATCATGATACAGAAAAACCTGAACCGACTGCAAAAACGGCGTCAGGGGAATCCATGATGCAACGAACTGCAGATACCATGGCATCATTTCGAGCGGCCATGTCAGACCCGAAAACATAACCGAAAGCATGCATATCAGATAGCTCAGCGACATCGAAACCGCCAGGGGCAGAACGATATTAATAATGGAAAACATCGTCATGCTCAAAACGATATAAACGACGAGTGCACTCAGCGCCATAAACGGCGTAGACTGCAGCACAATATCGACTCTCGGCAATCCCTGCAGATAAATGACGAGTCCGAAGATAAAGGCGAGAATAAATACAGCCACCAGACGACCAAAATAATAAAATCGTCTGCGTATGACATGCGATTTAATTTTTACAGGTATTGCTTCCTGATAACATGCACACGTCATGATGCATGTAAAAATATTCAGACAAAAGAAAATGAGAACAGGTAAAAGATATTCACTGTAAACAGTCAATGCATTGAATGGACGATCAACATCCAGATTGATCGGCATGACAGAACCCATGAGTGCCTGTTCCGGCATACCTTTTTTCTGAATAGCAATCATACTAACACCAACGGATGCTGTCTTAACTACAGTCTGAACTGCTTTATCGACGTTTTTCGCCATCAGCATGTTGGTGCCATCTATATAAGCAAATATCTGTCCCCCATTCTGAGTCTTGATACTCTGCGACAATCCGGCCGGAATATATATAATCCCCCCGATCTGACCATCATATAAAAGCTGCCTCCCCTCATCCAGAGACTCTATCGTTCCCAATACTTTCAAATCCGGACCGGAATCCAGATATAAACGTATCGTTCGGCTGACTGTACTATTATCATGATCAACAACATATACAGGGATATCCGTTACAACCCGCGTTCCATAGACGCAAAGCGTAACTACGGCGACAAACACAATAATACATGTCATCGCCAAAAACTTCGGACGACGCAGTATGATCGTCAGAAAATCTATAAACCCCTTCAGAAAAAACATGATCGTCGTCCAATCAGCTATTATCTATTTCAAAAGGTATATTGCCACACTTCATTCCCATTCGCACATCGTCCCCATACTACCATCTGGCAGTCATTCCCGGACGAAGCCCGTCAATCTTCTCCGTTGGACGCAGCTTAACCTCGAAACTCTTCAAATCAAATCGGTCACGATCCGATGTCGCACGCCAGGTCGCAAAATCTCCCATCGCCGAAATATTGGCTACGGTCATGGGAATCTTTCGATCCAGGGCTGGTACTTCTATCTCAACGACATCTCCTATTCTCAGATCTTTCAGTCTGTCTTCGCGAATGGCAAAACTGGCCCACATATCACCGCTTTTGACAATTGTAATGATGGGATAGCCCGTATTCGTCAACTCTCCTTCATGAACGACGATTTTTGAAATCTCTCCGTCGACCGGTGCGACCTGAATGCGCTCCTTCTTGTAGATCTCTATTTCTGCGGCAACACTCTCGCCCTTCGCAACCAGAGCTTCGAGTGCACGAATCTCTTCCGAACGCGCGCCTTTCGTCACTGCATCAAGTTTGGCCTCCGCCATTTCAAGCTGACTGACCGATACCTGATATTTAAATTCAACCTCATCGTACTTTGCCTGTGGAACTGCTTTTTCATCCAGCAAGGACTGCATTCGGTCGAGCATCTTTTTGGTCACATCAACCTGCGCTTTGGCAGCTTCGACCTGCTGCGCAGCAGCCTTTTTCTCCTGCGGCCGGGCACCCTTTTCTGCCAGTGCAAGCTGTGCTTTGGCAGCATCAATTGCAGACGTAGCCTGTAAAAGCTTGGCATCCAGCTCTTCAAGATTCAGTTCAGCAAGCGTATCACCGGCATTCACATGCTGCCCCTCCTGAACATAAACCTTCAGAACACGTCCAGGAACCTTGCTGGCAACATCGATCTCCGTCGCATTGATGAGCCCCGTAATCTGAATCGATTCAGGACTGCGCTTCGTCGCCGTAAGCTTGTGCATATCAACGCCGTTTTCGCAACCACTTAACCCGAATGTTCCGAGTCCCATCAGCCCTGCCAAAAGGCCAATCATGCCTATATTATATTTCAGTTTCATAGATTGCATTCTCCGATTGACACCATGACAACAAACAGCCAAAACGCTGTGATGTCTACGAAGTCAATTTAACTCAATACGAGTTTTTCTATGCTCTCAAGAATAATACCTTGTAAATTCATGGAAATATCCAGCCTGCGAAATGCCGGACTGCTGAACTGCGCGGGATTTGCAGCCTGCTCAGTCTCTGCTTCATCTATTTCCGGCTCACAGTGAAGATACATTGCCGCAGTCAACAGATAACCATGGCAAAGCGCTTCGATGGACTCAAAAATCTCCGCACTGATTTCACGGCCCGAGGGAGTACTTTTCACAACCTCCTGCCTGACCAGCTCAAAAATGCTGCTCACCGTTTCGAGAATGCGCGGCCCGTGAATCGTCGGCGACATTCGCTCCCACGCCCACAATCTCAAAAAATCATCATACTTTTCAAGTATATTAAACAACTCCCCATAAATTGCCCGCACATCAGTACCGCGCCACGTTTCATGCTCGGCGATTGCTTTCATCACTTCGCGAGAAACCTCACTTAGTACCATCATATAGAGCCCGTCCTTGGTACGGCAGAATTCATACACAAGTCGCTTATTGACGTGCGATTCCTCCGATATGGTATCAATTCTGGCACCATAATACCCACAACCCGCGAATTGTTTCCGGGCCGCACTCATAATTGGTTGTTCATACTTTGATTTTATCATCTCAATGCATTCGCCTCAAGAGTAGGATTATCACCAAGACTCAGTTTAAGTCCCGCATAAGCAATTAAAATATCAATACGTGCTTTCACATCATCCGCACGTGCCGCAGAATAACGCGTCTGAGCCGTCAGGACATCCGTATTGACAGATTCCCCCTGGGCAAACTGCGCCGTCACCGTCCGCAGATTCTCTTCTGCAAGAGAAAGCGCCTGCTGCGTAAGCTCCACTCGCTCAAGAGCCGTTTCGAGAGCCAGATACTTCTGACCAACTTCAAGCTCTATCAATTCGTGAGCTTCTTCCGACTTTCCACTTAATTCTGCTGCTTCAAACGAAGCCTTCCTGGCTTCGTAATAATGTCCAAGACCATCAAATACCGTCCAGCTCATCATCAAACCGACAAGCCCCTGATTGGATGGCCTAAGAATGTCAAATCCATTGGCGTACTGGTAACTTCCGAACAATGCAACCTGAGGCACATAATCCAGAAGTGCCATTTTTCGCTTACGTTCGGCGGCCTCCTGACCGATGTTGATACGCTCCAGTTCCGTTCGCCGTTCTATCGCCTGCTTCTGATAGGACTCAAGCGAATCCAGCTGCACGGAATACGCTGATTCCGGCATCTCAAGCGCTTTGACCTCAACACCACGCCCAAGCGAAAGAACCTGCGCGAGTTTCATCCCCGCAAGCCGCGTCCCGTTGCGGGCCTCCACGACATTCTGACGGGCTTTGAGCTGCTCAACCTGCGCAGAAAGAACGTCAGAATGCGAAATCATCCCGACTGCTTCATACTTCTGCGCCATCTCCACATGCTTGCCTATCGTTTCGAGTGCCTCATCCGCAACTTCATTCATCAACTGTGCATAGACGAGCTTAAGGTAAACCTCCGTGACCTCATAGCTGATGGCAAGTGCCTTCGCCCGACGCTCCACCTCCACATTGTCAATGCCAAGCTGCGCAAGTTTCCCTGCCTGATACACCTTGAACAACGGCGTCAGCGGCATCTTGATCGTCGCACCTATCGTAAACGTAATGTTGTCCTTGATCATGATCTCTTCAGGAATAGACCCCATCAGAGCATCACCAAGCGACTGAAGCGTCGGCATAAATCCCTTCAGCAGCAGCTGGCTCGTCGCATCCAGATTGCCCATTGCCTCTGTCACCTGCCCCTTGACTTCTTCCTTGTCCATGACGTCAATTTTCGAAACATCAGTCCAGAAAAGAAGCGAGGAATCAATCGATAATATCGGCCACCAGTGAGATTCCGCTATTTTGTACTGTGCTTTGGCAGTCTCTTCCCTCGCATCAAACTGACTCCACACGTTCGAGTTTTTCTGAGCAATCTCAATTGCTTCCGAAAGTGTCAGCGTTTTTTCAGTCTGTGCATGCGCTTGTCCCGAAAACAAGGCCAGAACCAGAATCACCAACAATATCGACAGAATTTTCGTTTTCATATCATATCTCTCAAGCACATCGACACTCCCATCTCAGTGCATGTGCCCTATATTGCTTTATTGAATAATATAAAAGCATTTTACGACATTTTGTCGTTTGGAAACTGTCTGTATCACTTTATAGCCTCCCCCACGGCACTCAGGCTATGGGAAGGTAAACGACTTTTTCCCCGTTTTATTCCAACATTAAGTTGTCATTTTTTTGTCACCATGCCCACGTTTTTTGGACCGCCCGTTATTGGCTTCGCCAATACACAGGTGCCGTACAGCTATTGGCTGCGCCAATACGCTGTACGATACACTTTTGATAAAATAGCTCACACAGAATGGTGCAAACTTATAAAGAACTGAATCGTCTCACACGTATCAGATGTTCAAAGCCAACGATCAAATACGCTGAACGGCATCATTCATCGCTTATGAAACGGCTGCCATAGAAAAGTGGAACTAAAGACAGAGTGTCCCTATCCCCCATTCATTGGGCGCCCCGCCCTGCCCGCCCCCACCACCAGGCTCCTGGCCTGGGCACACTCGCCCGATGCCGCTGTGCAATCGTTTTTGCACACAGCCTCCGCCGCGAAGCATGACCTTGCGTGGTGTCGGACTATGCCATCATTTTTGACCTCGTCAGATCATTAAATGATGGAAATAGTCCGCTATGTTCATCGGGAATCCGTCTTCCTTAACGGAACGAATCCCCGATGACAGAACCTTTCGGAACCCAAATGCTATATTGGGATGATTGGATGATTTGGGACATTTTTTTAATAAAAAATGGATATGTAAGCCCACGGTGCCGATCATAGCTCCGAGCTTTCAGCTTTGAGAATGCATCACTACTCCAAGCTCTAAGCTCAAAGCTCTAAGCTATCCAAAAGGCTCAGTACGAGTGCGGATATCGAATGAGCATTAAGCATTACGTATTAAGCATTAAGCATTATGCATTACGTATTAAGCATTAAGCATTAAGCATTACGAATTATGCATTAAGCATTATGCATTAAGCATTATGCATTACCTAGCCCCTGCCAAATCCCAGCACGCCCGTTATCAAAAGGACGAACAGAACAATCAGCAGCAGAACGAGAGCAACCCCGGCATAAAAGAATACCTTCCGAAGTATCGGCCACTGATTCATGACTTTTTCCGGCAAATCCGCCAAACGCCACAGCAAACTGGTTTCGGCCTTACCCCCGCTGTTATCACCGGCATTCAGGACTTCCGGAGGATCCAGTATCGATTCGATGCGCAAAAGAGCATCGTAAAACTCGCCGGCATTCTGATAGCGTTTTGCAGGCATCTTTTCGCATGCTTTTTCGATGACAGCAGCAACCGCCGTATTTTTCAGATGCTCCGGAAACTTCAAAAGCGCGACGCGCTGCTGGGCGGCGACCTCGACCGGAGTTCCTGTAAAAACCTGCGTTCCTGTTAAAAGTTCCAAAAAGATAATACCTGCCGCGTACACATCGACACAGGGTGAAACAATCCCCCCGAGATCGAACTGCTCCGGTGCCATATAACTCGGCGTTCCGAAAACACAATTACTGGCCGCACTCATTGTCACGTTTTGGACATTGGCATTCTCGGCATGACCGATTGCCTTCGAAAGCCCAAAATCGAGGATCACAATCAACTCGTCGTAACCATGCTTCCGCGAAATCATAATATTGGCAGGCTTGAGATCGCGATGTACAATTTCGCGCTGATGGGCTTCCTGCAGGCCACTCAGGATCTGCAGCATGATCTTTTTCGCCCGTTCAAAAGGCATTCCCCAACCGGTTCCCATGATGGACATGAGCTGTACGCCCTCGATGAGTTCCATCGACATCCACATGTTGCCTTCAAAGCTCCCGGTGCTGTACAGCCGGACGATGTTGGGATGCTCGAGACGCGATGCAATATTGAGTTCGCGTTCAAAGCGCTTGTCGATATCCTTGCTGATATTCTTGGCCGAAGGCAATATGAGCTTGAGTGCTTCATCGCGATCGAGAACGAGGTTCCTGACGCGATAAACGACACCAAAACCACCGCGTCCCAGCTCAGAAATGATCTCATAGTGCGCAATTCTGTCGCCGGCTTTCGGCAATTTTTCTTCAACATCGGCAGCCCAAAGCATCTCGCGATCAAACAACGCATTCGGCGAACTGATGATTGCCGTTTCGCTGCTCCCGATGTCCCCGGCATCATTCCCCCACGCTCTGGGGCTTTCGTTGACAGTACAGGGCCGGCCTACATTGAGATTTTGAGATGGAATACCCGGCGAAAGCGGCGGCATCTCGGCAATAGTAGCCTGCAAATCTACCTTGCGAGGTATCGGCGGCAGCGGCACTCTGCTGTCAGTTGCCTGCAGTACATCGATCCGGGTTGCCTCATCACCGCGGCCATACAAAACCGCTTTTTGTTCCTCATCGAGCTCAAAGTCCGCAATCGTTTCACTCACCGAACTTCGGTTCTGATCCTGAGCATTCAATATCATCTATATCACCAAAACTCACTATTCAATGTCCCCCGGGCCCTACATATACAGGTAGTTCGGAAATTCGGCAAAATGTTCGTGCAATCATTCAAGCCCGCAATCTTCAAATCGAGCGTATGGGCGGCCAAAAATGGCAGCCCATAGCGAGAACGGCGAGTGTATGGGCCGCGAAGAGAGGCCCATAACGAGCAGCAGCGGGCGTATGGGCGGCCGAAGCGGCAGCCCATAGCGAGCTCCTGACCATCGTTCTGATCACCATTCGGACACTTCCCCTCGCTGATCCAGATGCCATACTGACACCGTTGTTTCTCTCCCCCCTCACAGCGTTCCGTACCTGCCTCGCAATTAACGGCGGTTCCGTTCACGATCTTTCCATCGATGCACTTGCCGTCCTGACAGCCGATTTCACACTCCGTCGCATACCAGCCCGTCTTCTCGCCATCCACCGAACCGCAGATAATCATGTAATTATCCAAACAATCGCGTTCATCCGTATAACAGGCCAGCGGAGGTTCGCCATACGCACAGCCCATGACGGTGCTCAAGCTGGCGACCCCGGCCCACAAAAATGGATCGCGTATGAACAGCCGAACTGACTTGTTCAGCGAACTCACCGAATCGGACAATTTTCGTATTTTCCCAAAAATGCGCATCTTCTTGAATTTCACCGTTAAATTATTTCTTTTATGCCCTTCACAAAGGGGGATTCGTTCAAAATAGTCAATATCACCATCACTTTCAATATGCCGGTGTTTGGATCCTCGCCTATGCGCATCGCGCATACGGCTCGCCGGTGCGGCTATCGCTTTGCGATACGCCGCACCCACCTTTTGGACAAAACAAACCCTAACCGGCAGCCATTCCCTGCCATCACAAGTACATCCCGATGAATGACACATCCAATCTCGCCCTGCCTGATTCAATCAGGCCATTCGAGATGGTGATAATAGAAATTCAGAGAGGTACCGCCGGTTGCCTTAAAACCCGCCGAGTTTGTTGCAGTACAGGTAATACTGCCGGTACCAACCCTGTCGCCTTTCATCGCCCCGCCACATTTGCCGCCGCCCGCATCGACATCCGTGACTTTATAATTGTTCGCATTGGTCAGTTTTAAATTTGAATCCCTTACCCAAATGACATTGTTCTCACTGGTGCAATCTATGCTGACATCCGACTTATCTGCAGGACGATTGGCCGCATCGAGAGAGAATGTACAATGTGCAAATCCCTGTGCAGTCGTACAGCCGGCTGATCCACTGCACGAAACCGTCAGTTTTTTGGGCGGCTCATCGTTGTCCTCAATTGTATAATCAATGGAATAACTGCCAGACGCATAATTGCTGTCTGTTGATTTCGTTTTGATCGATACTTTGTCTGTGTTGCTCGAATTCACGATATTATCGTCGATAGGAAAGACGTAGAATGTCTTGCCGGTTTTCCATTCGCTGGGCTGTATTTTCTGGGCTACGGTACTCTGAGTACTGCCGGAACTGTTGGTTGTCGCGAAACGCACTCGCTGATTGGTGCTGGATGCACTGACTTCGACTTCGGCGGAGGGCTTGGATTTCAGCTTGACGGTAAATGACTTTGAGACAGATGGACTGTTTTCGGAAAGTTCCGTTCCACTGTTTGAGAGCACAACACCCGCTTCATCAATATTGAGGACCTTAACTGAATAAGATTTAGCTTTCTGCTCATATTTAGCGTCATCCGAAAACGCCATAAGGTGAATCACCACATCCACCGGATCGAGCACCATGTTATCGCGAACGCCGGAAAATGAGATAATTTGGGGGGTATTGTAATTGGCAGGTGTAAATTCCAGGTTATACTTATCGAGCGCGAGGTGGGTAACATAATCGCTGGAATCCGCCATCAGGCTGACCTGAACATTTGCGGTAGGTCTCGAAGCAAGCCATATCCTGAGTTTACCTTTATCCTTGCCATCGTCTGCCCATTCTTTGATCTGAGTAATGGTAAGGTTTCCAACCAAAGCTGCCTTGTCCACATTTTTATTGGTACCGGTAATCTCAAGCGTTTTGCCATTGTAGGTGGTATTGGGATCCGTGTCATCCGAAGATGCTGTCAGCGTTATCTTGCATTCGGCATCGTCGTCATCCACATTGTCCAGCCTTCCAGCTACGGTAAATGATTTAAACTCTTCGCAATTTTCACCGTTAAACTCAAGCTTAAGGGTTTCGGCATAACACACTTTCGCACCGGAACAACCATCACCCTCAACATAAAATTTGCATTCTTGCGGGTTTTGTGTCTCCGCGGTCACTGTGGTTGGCATGACCGGACACGTCGAAAGACGCACACCAATGTCTGCCCTCTGTTTTTCCGCTTCATCCACGGTAAACGTATCCTTATCCGTAAGGATCTTCAGTTCGGGATAAGTGCAATTTTCCCAAGCGCCATTGTTGCATTCGCAATCAGTCACACCAGCGGGCTTGTCATCTTCTTTGCATTTGACTTCCGGTATTGAGCAATTCTCCCACGCCCCCGTTGAAGTATTGCATGTACAGCCAGTCGCGCCGGCGGGTTTGTCGTCTTCGGAGCATTCCTTATCGCCGGTCGTTGTGCAGTTCTCCCACTCGCCCGTCGACTTATTGCATGTACAGCCCGTCGCATCGGCGGGCTTCGTCTTTTCAGAACATTCCTTGTCGCCGGTCGTTGTGCAGTTCTCCCACTCGCCCGTCGACTTATTGCAGGTACACCCAGTCGCATCGGCGGGCTTCGTCTCTTCGGAACATTCCTTGTCGCCGGTTGTTGTGCAGTTCTCCCATTCACCCGTCGACGTATTGCAGGTACACCCAGTAGCATCGGCGGGTTTGGCGGATTCCGGGCATTCCTTTGAATCGCCGGTCGTTGTGCAGTTTTCCCACGCTCCAGTCGACGTATTGCATGTACAGCCCGTCGCACCGGCGGGTTTGGCGGATTCCGGGCATTCGACCGTTCCGCCGGTACAATTCGTCCAGACATCGTTGATGCATTCACATCCGGTTGAATTGTCCGGTTTTTCTACACCACCGCACCTGTCATCAGAACTGTTCGACGAGTCATCCTCGCAAGCCCATAATCCCGATATTGCAAGCACACAAAAAACAACGAGCAAATGATTGCGTTTCATAGATTTCCTCAAAATATATGATGTCTCCCGAGAAAGAATTACTGAAAAATCAATAACCACGTTTGGGATACATAGCAAAAAAAGCGCTGTTATACGAGTGCGGACATTTTGTTCGCCAATAATTGCAATTCCGGACTTGGAGCTTTTGGGGGCTTA
>JAEEGL010238867.1_pt1 | contig 15438 bp, 13 predicted proteins | sample 9134231 | NCBI WGS metagenome assembly JAEEGL01 (sample SAMN16246548, study PRJNA631951) | gut metagenome | biome: gut microbiome; feature: rumen; material: fiber-attached | host: Bos | place: Iran: Karaj | collected 2018-10 | reverse complement strand
TGAGTTTAACTGGGGCATGATTCGCGGCGGAATGTGCTCGGTTGCAGATTTGTTCGTAGCTCACATGCAGGACTACCTAGGCCTTGGCAAGTACAACAGAATCAACGTCCCTGGAACAGACAGTGGTAACTGGCAGTGGAGACTTTTGGCCAAGGAACTTAAGTCAGACCTAGCCAAAAAAATCCTAGAAATGACTATAATGTATGAACGAACCAAGAAACCCGTCACAAAGTCCAAAAAGAAGCGCAAATAGACTGATACTATTCACAGACGCGATTGTCCGGCCCGCCCTTCTTCTATAATAAAAGAGGATTCGGTGATTATCCGAGGATAATCACTGAATCCTGTTCTTTTTTAGGGGAGTTTTTTAACAGTCCCTTTTTGCAATATTCATGCGATTAAAAAGAATAAATTACACTAGACAACTTGCCATTAGGTAAATAAAAAGTAACATAAATGTCACCACATTTGTATTGCAGAGTGTCATTAGTTTCTCCTATAGGAGTACCGTTAATAACATTCTTTAAAGCATTAACAGTAATGTTCGTACCAATCCTGAGTCCATATTTACCTATTAAGGCATTAGAATTGTTCACTTGAAGACGCATCATTTTATATGAATTTCCATTTAATGAGGCAGTCATCGTCACATCTGATTGTTGGCCATAGTAATAAATTTTTTTATCATTAATATCCATAGTATAAAATTGTTTATACATTGACATCATATCATAATGAACTGAACTGAAATCGTTGGTAATGCGAGTGCCATTTAATAAGAGTAAACTGCCATCTTTACCAGTGGTTTCAGATGGCATATAAGCTGTTTTTGCTTCTACCACTTTTCCTTCGTGGGTAGTTACCGTAACGTTTGTTCCATTACTGTAGCCTACAGCAAGCGCCATAGATGCCATTAAAGTGGCAGCTAAAATTCGTTTTTTCATTTTTGTACCTCCTAATAGTTGCATATTTTCGACTCCTTAATAATGGAGTCGGATAACACTTACATATATATATCAATAAAAAAAATTTTTTTTTTCCATTTTTTGAAAAAAATTCAAATTTTAGGGAAATTTTTCAACAGCCCCCGAGTATAGAAGAAGCGACACTTGGCATTGAATAGTAACAACAGAGGTGGCTTCTTTGCGTTAATTATTACGGTGTGTTACAATACAGAGGTTTTAACAACACTGTAGACGGTAATACTCGGAATTAGGAGGATAATCACATATGAAAAAAAGATTAGTGGCAGGTGTATTAGCTGGAATCCTTGCTATTTCAGCTGTAGCCTGTGGAGATAAAGGTAAAAAGGACGCAGAAAAGGACGTAGCTCCAATAGAATATGATGTAAAAGACTATGTTAAGCTTGGAGACTACAAGGGTATCGAGGTTACAGTTGAAGGTCAGTACGAGTATACTGACGAGGGCTTCGACCAGTACATGAATGAGCAGCTTCTGGATATGGGCTTATATGCAGAAGACAAAAGCAAGACCAAGGTCGAAGAGGATTCAATAGTTAACGTTGATTATGTGGGCTCTAAGGACGATGTGCCATTTGATAACGGCTCAGCCGAAGATCAAAACATCGATATCAAGAACAATGGCGCCGCTGGTGGCGGTGGATATATTCCAGGCTTTAGTGAAGGCCTTGTAGGTCATAGTGTTGGCGAAGAAGTGGCATACGATGTCAAATTTCCAGATGACTATGGCAATAAGGATTTGGCAGGACAGACAGTTGTATTTACCTTCCAGATTAACTATATCGCAAAGCCAATCGAGAAAACGTCTGAACTTACAGACGAAATAGTATCTAAGTATTTTGCTCCTCAGACACCAAGTGCTGATGAATCAAACTCAGAGGATAAAGACTCAGATAGTAAAGATTCAGAGGACAAAGACTCAGAGGACAAAGACTCAAAGGACAAAGACTCAAAGGGCAAAGACTCAAAGGACAAAGATTCAGATAGCAAAGACTCAGAGGATAAAGACTCAAAAGATAAAGATTCAAAGGATGAAGCTTCCGACAAAAAAGATGATAAAGCTCAGTCAGATACTGAAATAACAATGACAGTAGATGAATTCTTGGAAAACGCCAAGGCAGAATACAAGAGCATGTTAGAAGAGAATCTTGAAAGTGATAAGCAGCAGGCTGTTGCCGACGCAGTTGTAAAAAACAGCACTGTTTCAAAGGTTCCAAAGGGACTTCTTCAGGCGAGAATCGACGCTGCTGTTCAAGTGCAGGAAGAGATGATTCGCAAGCAGACTGGCGATAAGAAAGCCACACTGAAGAAATATTGCGAGCAGATGGGTACTGACTATGAAGAGATTATGGACAGTCTGAAATCCGACATGAAGAAATCAACCAAGACAGAACTTGTTTGGCAGGCAATAGCTGAGGCAGAGGGCTTAAAGATTGATGACAAGGAATTCAATTCCTTCGTTAAAAACTTATCTTCAATGTATGGATACGAGGATGAAAAGGCTTTATACAAAGCATTTTCGGTTCCTGGTTACGATGGAGAAAGATATTTTAAATTGCTATTCCTCAACCGTCAGGCAGCAGATTTCTGCATAGAAAATGCTGTGTTTAATCAGGTAGAGGCCACAAATGATGATGAAGCCGAAGAAGGTGATGGACTAGATCCACAACCGTCAGACAATTAGGAAGGGACTTCCTATTTTAGGGAACCTGTAGTATAATTTACGTTATCTATCTAGGTCTCGGCCTAGAGACTACGAAAAGGAGATTCAAAATGGAACACATCAAGACATTAAATACTAAGAGATTACAGAACACTGTTAAAGAAGGCGGCTGTGGCGAGTGCCAGACATCATGTCAGTCAGCTTGCAAGACTTCTTGTACAGTTGGTAATCAGAGCTGTGAGCAGAAATAATAAGCTTGTAGTAACGAGTTATATTTAACGCTAAGACCGGTCTCTATTTATTAGGGAACGGTCTATTGTGCGTTTATGAAAGGACATTTTTTTAGTGATACACCAGTTTAAAAACAACGGTTACAACGTTGTCATTGATGTTAACAGTGGTGCCATTCACGTAGTGGATGATGTCACCTACGATTTTTTATCTTATTGGCAAGAGTCCGGTAAAGAACAAGCCTTTGCCAAGATGAAAGAGACACACTCTCAGGTTTCAGAGAGCGAGCTTTTGGAGATTCAGTCCGAGATAGATTCTCTCATTCAGGACGGTTCTCTATTCACAGAGGATAATTATGAGCCAAAGATTAAGGACTTCACCGCACGTCCTACAGTTGTAAAGGCTCTTTGCTTACATATAACCCACGATTGCAATCTCGCATGCAAGTATTGCTTCGCGGAAGAGGGTGAGTATCACACTGGCAAGCGTGAGCTTATGAGTTATGAGGTGGGCAAGCAGGCACTAGATTTCCTTGTTGCCAATTCAGGCAGCAGAGTCAACCTAGAGGTGGATTTCTTCGGTGGTGAGCCACTTATGAACTGGCAAGTGGTTAAGGATTTAGTTGCCTATGGTCGTTCAATAGAAAAGCAACATAATAAAAATTTCAGATTTACACTTACAACAAACGGCGTGCTTTTAAACGACGAGATTCAGGAGTTTGCCAACAAGGAGATGGCCAATGTGGTTCTCAGCTGCGATGGTCGTCCTGAGATACATGATCTTATGCGCCCATTCAGAAAGGGTGCTCCTAGCTACGATATAGTTATGCCAAAGTTTAAAAAGCTGGCAGAGTCTAGAAACCAAGATAAATACTATATTCGTGGCACATTTACACGCAACAATCTGGATTTTTCAAAGGATGTTATTCATCTTGCCAACGAAGGCTTCAAGCAGATTTCTGTGGAGCCTGTAGTTGCACAGGAGACAGACGACTATGCTCTTCGAGAAGAGGATTTACCAAAGCTCTTTGAGGAATACGATAGTCTTGCAGCCGAGATGATGCGTCGCCAGGGCACCGATAAGGATTTCAATTTCTTCCACTTCATGATTGATTTGGAAGGCGGCCCTTGTGTTTACAAGAGACTTTCAGGTTGTGGCTCTGGTACAGAGTACATGGCAGTCACACCTACCGGCGAGCTTTATCCATGTCATCAGTTTGTTGGTAATACAGATTTCTGTCTTGGAGATGTCTGGAACGGTGTTAAAAAGACAGAGGTTGTCAATGAATTCAAGCACTGCAACGTATACGCCAAGGAAGAATGCCGCAACTGCTTCGCTAGATTCTACTGTAGCGGTGGCTGTGCAGCCAATGCATTCAACTTTACAGGAAGCATCCTAGGCAATTATCACGTAGGTTGCGAGCTTCAGAAAAAACGAATTGAGTGTGCTATAGCACTTAAGGTTCACGCAGCATCCAAGGATGCCTAGTGATCAGCATAAATAAACGGATAGGAGAACACAGGATGAAACGTTTAAAAAAGGGACAGGGGATTGCCTGGCTTATAGCATTATTAGCATGTTTAGGTCTTCTTGGATTCTATGCTTTTACTGTAATTCAAGGCACAATTAAGACTAATGATTCTAGCGTAAAGCTTAGTGAAAAGCAGTTAAAGAAGTACAAGGAAGACAGCTTAAAGCTCGGCCTTGATCTTGACGGTGGCGTTAGTATCACATACGAGGCTGTTGGCAAGAAGCCTACAGACGAGCAGATAAACGATACTATTCTCAAGCTTCAGCAACGTATCGAAAACGATCTTGGTGAAGAGAGCTCAACAACAGAGGCAAACGTATACCGTGTTGGCGACAAGAGAATCACAGTTGAAATTCCAGGCGTTTCTGATGCAAACGCGTTGCTTGAAGAGTTAGGTACACCTGGTAAGCTATATTTCATCTCTGAAAAGGATGCAGAGGGAAATCTAAACTACACAGCTAATTATGGTCCTGATGGCAAAATCACAGGTGAGCTTTCAGCGGATATCGAAACATTAAAGGAAAAAGGTGCGGTTATTTGTGAGGGTACAAATGTTAAGGCTGCACAGGGCAGAGCTTCGCAGGATCAGACAACAGGCGCTGCCAAATACGTAGTTGCACTCGAGTTTGATGAAAAGGGAACAGAAGCATTCTCTCAGGCTACAACAGTTGCAGCTATGACAAAAGAACACATTGCAATTTACTATGATGGTGAGTTCATATCCAACCCTACTGTGCAGACAGTTATCTCAAATGGTAAATGCGAAATCACAGGTATGGCTTCAATGGAGGAGGCTGAAAAGCTTGCTTCGTATATACGTATCGGTGGTCTTGATATCGACCTTAAGGAATTAGAGTCACAGGTTGTAGGTGCTCAGCTCGGTGCTGATGCCCTAAAGACATCTTTATTCGCAGCTTTAATCGGACTCATTCTAGTAATGGTGTTCTTAATCATTATGTACAGAATACCAGGTGTGGTTTCTTCAATTGCTCTTGCTATTTACACAACATTACTTGTTAGCATTCTCAAGGCGTTTGATATCACACTTACACTTCCAGGTATCGCAGGTATGATTCTTTCAATCGGTATGGCGGTTGATGCAAATGTTATCTGCTTTGCCCGTGTCAGAGAAGAAATCAAGTCTGGTAGACCAGTTATCTCGTCTATAGAGACAGGTTTCTCAAAGGCGCTTTCAGCTATCCTTGATGGAAATATCACAACACTTCTTGCAGCAGCAGTTCTCGGCGTGCTTGGTTCAGGTACAGTAAAGGGCTTTGCTATTACTCTTGCACTTGGTGTTGTTTTATCAATGTTTACAGCGCTTGTTATCACAAGAATTCTCATCAATGCATTCTATGCAATTGGCGCTAGAGATTCCAAGCTTTACGGTCAGGCAAAAGAGCCTACCAAGTTCGACTTCGTTGGCAAAAAGGCTATCTTCATCGGAATATCTGTTGCTATCATCGCAGCGGGCTTTGTTTCAATCGGTGCATTCAAAGTATCAAAGGGACAAGGTCTTAACTATTCATTAGAGTTCCTTGGAGGTACATCTACAACTGTAGATTTCAAAGAGGCTCAGACAAATGATGTCATCGATAAAGAAATCATTCCTGCAATCAAGGATACAGTTGGCAAGACAGATGTTCAAAAGAGTACTGTAGACGGCACAAATCAGGTTATCTTCAAGACACGTAACCTTGATCTTAAAGAGAGAACAGCTTTAGAAAAGATGTTTGAAAGCAAATATGACATAGCTGAAAAGTCAATCACTTCTCAGTCTATCGGTTCAACAATCTCAGGAGAGATGCGTTCACAGTCAGCAATCGCCGTTGTTGTTGCCGTTGCATTTATGCTTATTTATATTTGGTTCAGATTTAAGGACATCAGATTTGCTTCATCAGCAATCTTCGCTCTTATCCACGATGTTCTCATTGTACTTGCACTTTATGCATTCACTAGACTTTCAGTTGGTGCTGCATTTATCGCATGTATGCTTACAGTTATCGGTTACTCAGTCAACGATACAATCGTCGTATTCGACCGTATCCGTGAGAACCACAAATCCCTTAGAGCAGAGACAAGAGAGTCTCTCAAGGAGCTTGCAAACAGCTCATTAGCACAGACACTTTCACGTAGTATTTCAACATCAATTACTACAGCAATCACTGTACTTATGCTTCTCATCTTAGGTGTTTCTACAATCCGTGAGTTCGCATTACCACTTCTTGCTGGTGTAATTGCTGGTACATATTCTTCTATTTTCATCGCTACACAGCTTTGGTATATGTTCAAGGTTTCCAAGATGCCTGCTGATGAAAAGAAGGGAATTTAAGTTTTAGACTAGGAGAGAAAAAATGATAGACATTAAGTTTTTGCGTGAGAACCCAGATGTAGTAAAGGAAAATATCAAGAAAAAGTTTCAGGAACACAAGCTTGGTCTAGTAGACGAGGTTATCGAGCTTGATGACAAGCGTCGTGCAGCTCAGCAGGAAGCCGACAACATGAGAGCCAAGATGAATCAGACATCAAAGCAAATCGGCGCTCTTATGGGACAGGGCAAAAAGGACGAAGCAGAGGCTGTCAAGGCTGAGGTTGCAGACCTCAAGCAAAAGATCAAGGACTTGGAGCCAGTTGAAAAGGAGCTTGCTGACAAGGTTGAAGAAATCATGATGAAGATTCCAAACATCATCGATCCTTCAGTTCCTATCGGTCCAGATGATTCTTGCAACGTAGAAATCGAAAAGTTCGGTGAGCCAGTAGTTCCTGATTTCGAGATTCCTTATCACACGGACATCATGGAAAGATTCAATGGTATCGATATGGATGCTGCCGGTAAGGTGGCAGGTAACGGCTTCTATTATCTGATGGGAGATATCGCTCGCCTTCACTCAGCAGTTATTTCATACGCGCGTGATTTCATGATTGACAGAGGCTTTACATATTGCATTCCACCTTTCATGATTCGTTCAAACGTAGTTACTGGTGTTATGTCATTCGAAGAAATGGATGCCATGATGTACAAAATCGAGGGCGAGGATCTTTACCTCATCGGTACATCAGAGCACTCTATGATAGGTAAGTTCATTGATACACTCAATGACGAGGCAAGCTTGCCACAGACACTTACAAGCTACAGCCCATGCTTCAGAAAAGAGAAGGGCGCACACGGCATCGAAGAGCGTGGTGTTTATCGTATTCACCAGTTCGAAAAGCAGGAGATGATTGTAGTTTGTAAGCCAGAAGAATCTAAAAAGTACTACGATGTTCTTTGGAAGAACACTGTTGATTTGTTCCGCAGCTTAGATATTCCTGTTCGTACTTTAGAGTGTTGCTCAGGCGATCTTGCAGATCTCAAGGTTAAGTCTTGCGACGTAGAAGCTTGGTCACCACGTCAAAAGAAGTACTTCGAGGTTGGAAGCTGCTCTAACCTTGGTGATGCTCAGGCTCGCCGCCTCAAGATTCGCGTAAAGGGTGAGGATGGCAGCAAGTACTTTGCACACACCTTAAACAACACCGTAGTAGCTCCACCACGTATGCTCATCGCATTCTTGGAGAACAACCTCCACGAGGATGGCTCCGTATCCATCCCAGAGGCGCTTCGTCCATACATGGGAGGCAAGGAACTACTCGTTCCCGTTAAGTAATAGGTGAGGGGTTTTTACTGTATGTAGCTATTAATATGCAGTAGAAGAGAGAAATTTTATGGCAATTCAAAGTAGAGAAGATATCAGAAACATCGCAATCATCGCTCACGTAGACCATGGCAAAACCACCCTCGTGGACGAGCTTTTAAAGCAGTCAGGCGTTTTCCGTGAGAATCAAGAGATTGCAGAACGTGTCATGGACTCAAATGATATTGAGCGTGAGCGTGGAATTACAATTCTTTCAAAGAATACAGCAGTGTATTACAAAGATACAAAGATTAACATCATCGACACACCAGGTCATGCTGATTTTGGTGGCGAGGTTGAGCGTGTACTCAAGATGGTAAACGGTGTTGTACTTGTGGTAGATGCTTTCGAGGGCGCAATGCCACAGACAAAGTTTGTTCTTATGAAGGCGCTTGACCTTGATTTACCTGTTATTGTATGTATCAACAAGATTGATAGACCAGAGGCAAGACCAGACGAGGTTATTGACGAGGTTCTTGAGTTATTCATGGATCTTGACGCTTCGGATGAGCAGCTTGATTGTCCATTCATCTATGCCAGCGCCAAAGAAGGCTACGCTATGAAGGAGCTTGATGACGAGCGCAAAGACATGATGCCATTGTTCGAGACAATCGTTGATTATATTCCTGCACCACAGGGAGATCCTGATGCACCAACTCAGGTTCTTATTTCAACAATCGACTACAATGAATATGTTGGACGTATCGGTATAGGTAAGGTTGAAAACGGTTCAGTAAAGATAAATCAGGATGCTGTTGTAGTTAATGCACATGATCCTGAAAAGAACGACAAGGTTCGTATTTCAAAGCTTTACGAGTTTGATGGACTTGAAAAGGTTGATGTTACTGAGGCAAATATCGGTTCAATCGTAGCAATCTCTGGTATAGCAGATATTCACATCGGTGATACAATCTGTGCAGTGGATGCACCAAATCCAATTCCTTTCCAGAAGATTTCAGAGCCAACAATTGCAATGAACTTCATTGTAAACGACAGCCCACTTGCAGGTCAGGAAGGTAAATACGTTACATCACGTCATATCAGAGAGCGCCTTATGAAGGAGCTTAATACAGACGTTTCACTTAGAGTTGAGGATACAGATTCACCGGATTCACTTAAGGTTTCTGGCCGAGGCGAGCTTCATCTTTCAGTTCTCATCGAAAACATGAGAAGAGAAGGCTTTGAGTTTGCAGTATCCAAGGCGGAGGTTCTTTATCACACAGATGAAAAGGGCCACAAGCTTGAGCCTATGGAGATTGCTTACGTTGATGTTCCTGATGAATTCACAGGTGCTGTTATCGAAAAGCTTTCCCAGAGAAAGGGTGAGCTTCAAAACATGACTCCAATCACTGGTGGATTTACACGTATCGAATTCAAGATTCCTTCAAGAGGTCTTATTGGATATCGTGGAGAGTTCATGACAGATACAAAAGGAAATGGTATAATCAATACAATTTTCGACGGTTATGAGTTGTACAAGGGTGATATCGCTTATCGTAAGCAGGGTTCACTCATTGCATTCGAGACAGGTGAGTCAGTTACTTACGGACTTTTCTCTGCTCAGGATCGTGGTACACTCTTCATCGGACCGGGTGAGAAGGTTTATTCGGGAATGGTTATAGGACAATGCTCTCGTGCCGAAGATATCGAGCTTAACGTTTGCAAGAAAAAACATCTTACAAATACCCGTTCATCATCGGCTGATGAAGCTCTTACTCTTGTGCCTCCAAAGGTGCTCAGCCTAGAGCAGGCTCTTGATTTCATCGATGTAGATGAGCTTTTAGAGGTTACACCAGAGTCGCTTCGAATCAGAAAGAGAATCCTCGATCCTCTTATGAGAAAGAGAGCAAGTATCAGAAAGTAGGCTAAATGGAAAAAGGTACAATTCAGATTTATCATGGAAATGGTCAGGGGAAATCCGCAGCGGCTTTTGGATATGCACTTCGCTATGCTGCTGAGGGTAAGACCGCAATAATAATACAGTTTCTCAAATCAGAAATTAACATGGAATACTTTGAAAAGCTCGAGCCAGAGCTCAAGGTATTCAGATTTGAGCGCGCAAAAGAAGGCTTCGATGAACTTACAGAGGAGCAAAAACAAGAAGAAACATTAAACATTCAAAATGCTCTTAACTATGCCAAAAAGGTTATGGGGACAGGCGAGTGCGATTTGCTTGTTTTAGATGAATTGCTTGGAGTTGTAGACGAGGGGATTGTCTCTGAGCAAGATATTTTGAGCGCATTGGAGGGACGTTCTATCTCTACCAATGTAATAATTACTGGATTAAATATTACTCCAGGTATTTTTGAAATTGCAGATAGTGTATTAAACGTAAAGCCAGAGAAATAACCCTCTGGCTACTCGTTTAGTTACTTTTATTTGGGAGGAGAAGGTTAAGTGAACACGTTGTGGGGGATTGATGGCGGAACATATATCGGCTTGATGGTATGTGTTACTTTGTTCATTTTTATTGTAACAATGCGCTCTTTTGATAGGGAGCTGCGCAAAAAGTTTATATATACAATCATAGCAATGTTTTTTGCGTTGGTTATGGCAGCGATTGATATGCATCTTCAGGAACTCCCAACCTTAAACAACGCAAGATATATTACTAGAATCACCAAGCTTATTGCGGAAGGCTACATGCAGGTTAGCGTTCTAAGAATCTTTTCTAAAGAATTAAACAAGCTAGGTGAAAAGGTGATTTGGATTCCCTTTCTAGTAACATCATTTGTGCTTTTGACAGCACCATTTAACAGCGAGGTTTTTTATTTTACATCAGACAACAAATATATCCGAGGTCCACTAGGCAATATTGTTTTTGTGGAAGCAACCATCTACATGGCATTGGCACTTAGGATATGTATTCACAGATGGTTTTCAGGCTTTCAGCGAGACGCATTTACCATACTTTGCATGGTGATGGTGATAGCTGTGGGAGTGGTGTTAGAGGATAGACACATCTTTGCAAACTGTACACTTAATTCTAGCGCAGTTTGTACTATCTATTTATATATGTATATGTACGCTGAACGATACAACGTTGATTCAGTATCTAGATGCTACAAGAGGCGCTGCTTCTACGCGGATGCTGCCAAGTATTCCAAGAATCAAATAGCAATCATATCCATGGATTTGAACGACCTTAAGTTTATCAACGACAACTATGGTCACAAGGCAGGTGATATTGCGTTGCTTACCTTTGCTGAGGTTGTGCGCAGTGTCAAAACCAACAAATTCATTTTGTATAGAACTGGCGGAGATGAGTTTATGATACTTGGTATCAAGGCATCTATATTCGAATCAGAAGAGCTAGTTAATCTTGTTCGCGAAAAGCTCAAAGAGACACCATATACCTGTTCATTTGGTATCAGCATCTACAATCCAGGGGATGATTTCGACGCTGCAGTTGTAAAGGCGGACAAGGAAATGTATAGCGACAAAAATACCTACAAGGAAAGTCGTACAAAACGAAGCCATTCACGTGTGGATGACTTTGATAATATAAATGTTTTTACAAACGATATAAATTTTTTAAATTGAGGTGACTTAAATGACAAAGATTTTAATGCATGGCTGTAATGGTCACATGGGAAGAGTAATTACTGATTTATGCAAGGATGATGCAGACGCTACAATCGTTGCAGGTGTGGACAAGTTTCAGGGAATCGACAACGATTATCCAGTGTTCGACACTATCGCAGATGTAAATGTAGATTTTGATGTAGTAATAGATTTCTCAAATGCTTCAGCAGTTGATTCGTTGGTAGATTACTGCGAAAAGAACAACAAACCAGTAGTGCTTTGTACAACAGGCTTATCAGACGAGATGCTTGCACACGTAGATACTGCTTGCAAAAACGTTGCTATACTTCGCTCGGCAAATATGTCACTTGGAATCAATACCTTGTTTGATTTATGCAAGAAGGCAACACAGGTATTTGTAGATGCAGGCTACGACGTAGAAATCGTAGAAAAGCATCACAACCAAAAGCTCGATGCGCCTAGCGGAACAGCTCTCGCACTTGCAGATGCTTGTAACGAAGCCTTGGATAACAAGTATGAATATTGCTATGGTCGTGCCGACAGAAGAGAAAAGAGACCTAAGAACGAAATCGGTATTTCGGCAGTTCGCGGCGGTAACATCGTCGGCGAGCACGAGGTTATCTTTGCTGGTCTTGATGAGGTTATCACAATCAAGCACACAGCATATTCTAAAGGTGTTTTTGCAAAGGGTTCTATCGAGGCTGCCAAATTCCTAGCAGGCAAGCCAGCTGGCCTTTATGATATGAAGCAGGTTATTGCAGCAAAATAAGCATTAAAAATATCCCGCCAGGGGGAGGTCATGAGGAAGAATGATGTACATTCAGCTTAATTCACAAGTTTTATGCTATGAAAAGACCGGCGAGGGCTCGCCGGTTATTCTTATACACGGAAATAGAGAGGATCACCATATTTTTGATGCCCTTGTAGAGACCATGAGCCGAGACCATACAGTCTATGCCATGGATTCAAGAGGTCATGGGGAGAGCGCCACTCCAAAGGAGTATCACTACAGTGATATGGCAAACGACGTTATAAATCTAATGCAAGGACTAGATATTCAACAACCATATTTGCTTGGCTTTTCAGATGGAGCAATAGTAGCACTTCTTGTGGCTATTAAGGCAAGCAGCAAAATATCTGGGATTATTTGCTGTGGAGCCAATCTAACTCCAGCTGGAATCAACCATCGTGATTTCAGAGAGATGAAGAAGGATTATAAGAGAACAAACGATCCTCGAATTCTTATGATGCTCACCGAGCCAGACATTACAACTAATCAGCTAAGGCAAATCTCTGTGCCAGCAATGATATTTGCAGGTGAAAGAGACTGCATTAAAGAAAAAGAAACCATCAAAATAGCGGAAAATCTTCTAGAAGCGACTCTTAATATATTACCAGGAGAAGACCATTTGAGCTATGTTGTCGGAACAGACAAATTATATCCTTATATAAAAGAATTTTTGTTATAAAAAAACACTTGCCAAAATCCATGCTTAGATTGTATAATGTTATAGAAATGTGAACAAACTATGTCTTTGATATTTTTATAACGCAGTTTAGATGGTGGTAATATGGAACATAAATCAAGGAAAGCTTCGCTCTTTTCGTCAATGGAACATCTGAATATTGTGTTTATTGTTGCTTGCACTATCGTTATGGCAGTGTGCTATTTGCTGACCAACAATACTTATGCAGATAGCTCATACACCCAGGAGATAGAGCCTTATACAGTAGCAGTATTAGATGATGGTTCCAAGGAGTATTTCTTTGATTTATCCGACTATGATTATCATTATTCGGCAATCAGGTTTTATACCACCCATCAAATAGTTCACGCATATCACGGTGGTAGAGAGATTTTTGCATTCGACAAAACAGGTGGCGTATGGTCATCATCACCAGGCTCGTCCTACAATTTTGTAGATATCAACGAGCAGATGCTTAAGATGGCCATCGTTATCAAACCTGTTTACGATGTGGTAGAGGATTACGAGCCAACCTTCTACATCGGCTCGGCCTATGCTATGTACGACGAGCTTATGGTAGCATCTATGCCAAAGTTCGTGGCCAGCTTGCTGTTAGTTATGCTTGGTGCAGGTCTTATTGTTTACTTTGCCCTCATGCACTCAAAGCTGATGCTTGACAAGCAGATGGTATTTCTAGCTTATTTTTCACTGTTTTCTGGTATCTGGTTTGTAAACGAGACAGATGTTATCAATCTTTTGGTTCGCAACAAGATATTTGATTCAATTATTCCATATTATTGCTTGATGTTGGTTGTTCCTTGTTTCGTGTTATTCTTCGACAACTATCTCAAGATGAACAATCGAATCGTCAAGGTTATTACGGTATCTGCATCCGCAGCACAGATAATAGTCCTGAGCTACTTGCACTTCAGCGGAATTGCTGAGTATCGCGAAACGCTTATAATTCCGCAGTTTTTTATCGTGCTTGCCATGCTATACATGGTGGTGTGCATTGGAGTTCAGCTTGTTAAAAAGCACAAGTCAAACAATGTATTCATCTGTGCAATAAGTGTTGTGCTGCTTCTAGCGGCTATCATTGCCGACGTAGTCTTCTACTACACAGAAGTGGGAGATGCCGATACATTTGGCAGATATATCTTCTTATTTTTCATTGCTCTAGTTGCATGGGATATGATTAAGGGCGCCAACGAAATGATTGAAAAGGGCCGACGTGCAAAGCAATTAGAGGTATTTGCTCTTACAGACAGTATGACGGGTCTGTTCAACAGAAATGCATTCGAAACTCATGCCAAGGCCGAAAATATGCTTGATGGTGTGGTTGCAGTTGTGGCAGATGCCAATGGTCTCAAAAAGTGCAACGATACCTATGGTCACGAGGCAGGAGATTTATACATCACCACTGTTGCAGATATTTTCAGCAGTGTATATGGTAAATACGGTAACTGTTATCGTATAGGCGGTGACGAATTCTGTTGCATCATACCAAACGGTAAAGAGGTCAATCGCGAGCGTCTTAAGAAGCTCTTCTTAACCAAGATTTACACAGCAAATCTTGAGGGGGGACATTTATTTAATATCGGCGTTGCTATTGGTGATGCAATCTACGATTCCGAGATTGATGTAGACTTCAGAGCTCTTGTAAAGCGTGCAGATGCGCTGATGTATCAAAACAAAAAAGAAAGCAAAATGTAAAATCTAAAACAAGCCAACTTGTCAGCTGAACAAGTTGGCTTTAATAATGTCTGTCAAAACTCTATTTGGTTCATCCAATCTACAAGCTCCTGCAAGCCTTCCTCGGAAAACTCTGCAAGACGAGACTGTTTCTTTTCGTCGGGAGTGTTTTCAGAGCTAAAAGGACCAGGCCAAATGGTTGCCATAAACTGATCTGCGTCTGCATCCTCGGGCTTGAAGCGTTCTATCTTGTAGTGCTTGTTTTTGTCACTGCCTGTAAAAGAGGGTGCTTTTTTATAATATCCAATTGAAAGTAATCTATCTCTATCAATCATTTTAATCTAACTCCAATAAATATAATTCTTGCTCTGCGAAGCAGAGTTCTTGTGGGCATTTTCCTTGAGTTGGCAGCAAGAAGTCATGACTTTCTGCTGAAAGAAGAAGGAATTGCCAGCAGAAATCTGGCTTTGCCAGACTACTTTTCCATTTCATGAAAAACATCTTCAATACAAGTGCTTTTATCACACCAAGTATTACTTTTGCCCATATTGACGCAAAGTAATACTTTTTGTTCATATTTCACTTAAAATTGTGAAAAATAAGTATTAGTCAACCGTAATTCCGAGCATACTAATACTTTTAAGTCAATAATTTATCT
>JAEEGL015996394.1_pt1 | contig 15439 bp, 27 predicted proteins | sample 9134231 | NCBI WGS metagenome assembly JAEEGL01 (sample SAMN16246548, study PRJNA631951) | gut metagenome | biome: gut microbiome; feature: rumen; material: fiber-attached | host: Bos | place: Iran: Karaj | collected 2018-10 | reverse complement strand
GTAAACAAGGAAATTCCAGGACTTATTCCTGTTTGGGAAGTGCAGCAGGCATTCCCGATTGATACATATCCAATTCCAGAAGGTGAAGAGTTCTGGTTGACTCAGAAGTTAAATGGTACGAGAGCAACATTTCATCAGGGGAGATTAAGAGCGCGTAGTGGCACGGAGTATAAAGGTCTTGACCATAACGGAAAAGAGATTAAAGTCATCGCAATGGCTGGGTTAGTATTGGACGGGGAACTAACGTTAAAAGATAAAGGAGACCTGAGCGATAAAAAAGCGTTCAGAAAGGCTACTGGAATTATTAACTCAGATAGCGAAGACAAAAGTGAAATCTGTTATACAGTTTTTGATATCATCCCGTTACAGACTTTCGAAGAAAACGGAAATGACATTAATTATTCTGTTAGGAGATTGATACTTGACGAGCTCGCAAAGAGCTTGGATAAAGACGGAGCGAAATATGTTTCCGTGCTTCCTGTTCTGTATCACGGCAAAGACCAAAAGCAAATTTCATCTTTACTTGACAAGATGGTAGCAGAAGACAAGGAAGGCTTGATTGCGAACTTAGATGTTCCTTACAAACGTCAGCGGCATCGTGGTATTTTGAAAATCAAGAGGTTCTACACGATGGATTTGCCGATTGTTCGTTGTGAAGAAGGCACCGGTCGGCTGGCTGGAACTCTCGGAGCGTTTGTTGTTGACTTCGATGGTAACGAGGTAAACGTCGGAAGTGGTTTCTCTGATGACCAGAGAAGAGAGTTCTGGGAAAACAAAGAGAACCTCATCGGTACGTTGTGCGAAGTAAAGTACAAAGATATTTCAAGTGACAAGTCCAAGGGAGGAAAGAGTTTACAATTTCCAATCTTTGTTGGACTTAGAACTGACAAGACGGAGGTAAGCTATGGATAATTACTATGGGGAATATGTTGGTATTCCTATTATAAATGGTGATATCTTCGAGTCAGATGCGGACGCTATTCTGCATCAGGTGAATTGCCAAGGCAAAATGGGTTCTGGTGTGGCAAGACAAGTAAAAGAAAGATATCCATTTGTATACGAGTTATATAAACAGGCTTGTGATAATGATAAGAAGTGCAGACCTGCTGGAATGGGAAAATCAATGTTATTAGGATATGCCCAAGTTTGCCCACTCAAATCGTCGTTGGCAGGAGAGGAAAAATATAAACAATGTATTGTTAATCTCTTTGCCCAAGATAAATATGGTTACGATGGCAAATGTTACACAGACTACGGTGCGCTCCAAAAGTGCTTAGAGAGTGTCAATGCTAAATTTAGAGGCAAGAAAGTTGCTATTCCATATATGATGTCATGTTACAGGGGTGGTGGAGATTGGGATATAGTGTCAACTATCATTTTTAACACTCTAAAAGATTGTGATGTGACTTTTTACAGATACAATAAGGGGTAAACAATATGAAAGACGTTCAGAAGTTTCTGCAAAGATTCCACTCGGCGTCTGATTTGGATACGGTATTTACATCGGGCTGCTGCTATTGGTTCGCATACATACTGTTTAGTCGATTCATCAGAGATGGGGCGAAGATAATGTATGACGAGGTAGAAAACCATTTCGGCACAAGAATAAATGGCAAGGTTTACGATGTTACCGGAGATGTGACGGATAAGTACCACTGGATTGCTTGGGATTCTGTTGCAGACGAAATACATAAACAAAGAATTATCAGAGATTGTATTCTCTTTTGATTAAATTAAGCGCCGCAATGAAAATTGGTCTAATACATATTTTTTTCGACCGCTCTTAGCTGTTAGCAAGAGTACAGCGATGGTGGGCTTTTTGGGTAAAGAAAAAGAAATCTGAATCGTTAGCACGATTCTTGTCATTCGCGCAAGCGAATGACAAAAAGACACCATTGTATACACTAATTGCATAAACCAGACTCCTCACACTCAACTCTGAAATGTCGTCTGGTTACGGATTGCGGTGCTTAACTCAAGTTCTAAATTTATCCATAAATAGGAGGCAAGGATTGTTTAGCATTATTGTGTTGTTGATTCACTCCATTAGTAGATGTGTTGCGGATTAATAAAAAGAAGGTGGTATCTTGAACTATTATATTGCTGATTTACATTTTGGACATACACCAAGGACACTTGAAGAAATACTCGAGGCTAATAAGAAGAATGGAGAGATGACAAATGACTGAATCGATGGTAATGCCGTTTGACTCTGTATTCAAGGTTTGCAAAGCTTTTTACAATTTGAGCACCACAGAAGTTATTGTTATCGATTTACTAGTAAACAGAGGCAATTATGTTGGTGACGCACACTCACTGGCGCAAAGGCTTGGTATCAGTTACTCTCAGATTACTACTGCATTAACCCACCTGGATGAAATCGGTGTTGTAATTAGAAACACGACTGGAGATAAAAAGGTTCGAATGAGAGCGCTATGTTTGTGCCCGCATTGGGAATATGCTTTGATTAAAAGTCAGCGTAGAGCAGACGGTGAAATCCCTATTAAAAACAAACGCCAAGTGGCTAGCTCATGGACGTGAGGTGAGTGTGTTGATTTTAGGAATTGTTATAGGATTTTTTATCGGAGGATTTCTCGGAGTTTCTTTTATGGCTATACTAAATATGTCGAGGGATGATGACAAATGATTTACACAAGTTATTTTTCGAAGATAAGCAAGTTTCCAAAGGGTTGCAGGTTTGTGAGTATTTGCGGAAAGGCTCCAACTTGGTATCGAGGAGCACAGTATAAGAAGCTTGCGCCCAAGTTTTGGTTCTTTCAAAAGTATAAAGAAGATAATGATTCGGACTATTACACGGAGCAATATTATAAGGAAGTTCTCGACCCCCTTAACCCGGACATGGTGGTTAGATTCTTATGTAGCCTTGTTCACTTTGACGCCAAAAATAATATTTCTACAGACGAAGACACACATATTGTGTTGCTTTGTTATGAAAAGCCTGGAGATTTTTGCCATAGGCATTTAGTGGCTGAATGGCTAACAAATAACGGATATCCATGTAAAGAATTAGAAATATGAGAGCAGGTGAAAATAATGATGTACGTTACTGGAGACTGTCATGCGGACTTTAGCAGGTTTTCAACGGATAACTTCCCAGAGCAGAAGAATCTCACAAAAGACGACTACGTTATCATTTGCGGTGATTTTGGTGGTGTGTGGAATTATCTCGGTGAAACCAATGAAGAAAAATACTGGCTTGATTGGTTAGACAAAAAGCCTTTTACTACATTATTCGTGGACGGTAATCATGAAAACTTTAAGCGGTTGAAGGAATATCCGCGTGTAAAATATCACGGCGGTTTTGTCCATAGGATTCGCGGTAGCGTATTCCATTTAATGAGAGGGTATGTCTATGAGTTCAGTGGCAAAAAGTTCTTTACGTTTGGAGGAGCTAAGTGTCACGATATTCAAGACGGTATTCTCGACCCTCAGAACTTTGCATCACTTTCTGATTGTTGGAAAGTCTATAAGCTTATGACACTTGACGGGAAAATGGTAAGAATCAAGGGCGTATCTTGGTGGGCAGACGAATTGCCGTCAAAAGCCGAAATGGATAGGGGAATTAAAAACCTTGAAAAATCCAACTGGAAGGTTGATTACGTTATCAGTCATTGTGCTCCGTTAAGAATTACATCTAGAATGTTTAACGATGATTCTGATAAACTGACACGGTATTTTGACTCTCTAATCGACAAAGGACTGCTGTTTCGGGAATGGTGGTTCGGACACTATCACAATAGAAAAGACTTCAATTATAAGTACCATATGATTTATGGGGATATTGTGAGGTTGTTGTAATGACTATCAAAGAAGCTATAGTTTATTGTTACGAAGTATCCAACGACATATGCGCTTGCGATGAATGCAGGAAAGACCATTTACAGCTAGCGCATTGGTTAGAAGAATTGCTTGATTACAGAAAGCTTTATGAATTTCAAGACAGTTTCGGAGAGAGATATCTAACGCCGGAAGAGAACAAAAGAAAACTTGAGATGTATCGTGAGATGTCAAGTAAAGTAGCGGGATATGAATTCGTCATAGAGGAGGATTAGTAATGCGAACAATAAAATGGGTTTTAGAAACCGGTGTTGCTGGGTGCAACATAGAAGACGAGTTTGAAGTCGATGATAATACCACAGACGAAGAGATTGACGAGATTGCAAAGGATGCAGCCTTCAACAATATTGGCTGGTCGTGGTATGAAGTTATTGATTAGGTTTTTATGCGAGATTGTTATGTTGATTTTTGCGTATTCGAGTCAAAAGAGAATTGGTTAACTTTACAGAAAGAGTTATATCCAATGAGTGGGTGGGGCAGGGTACGATATTGCGTACATAATATGCACTTTATTAATGGTGAGTGCGCGTTTTATAAGATATCGGATGATTATAAGTATGTGTCAATTCCAGGCGAGGGCGGTGCGCCACTTGTCCTATTCAGAGTTAAAAACATACAAAGCACACCCATCAAAGGTTTTCTGGATAGAACACCAACTAAAAAGGCATTAGATATGGCTTTGTTTAACCTTAGATATCAAAGGAAAATCCATAATGAAAATGCAATGCTTTTGAAATTCGTAAAAGATAATAAACACATCAAGTCTGGCAGGAGGTGGTATGATGATTTACCTAGATAATGCGGCTACTACTAAAGTTTTGCCAGAAGTTTTGGACGCCATGATGCCATATTTGACAACCAACTATGGAAATGCGGGCTCGCTCCATAAGCTCGGCAGAGAAGCGTCCAGTGCGATTGAAACGGCAAGGCAGCAAGTGGCTGATTTTTTGAACTGTCAACCAGAAAATATCATCTTTACTTCTGGTGGTAGTGAGGCGAATAATCTTGCGATTAAAGGTGTTGCTACGTATCTGTTAAGTAAAGGTAAAACGGGTATTGCAACATCCGCCGTAGAGCACGATTCTGTATTTAATGCTTTACGGGATTTGAAGCGGGGTTTTTATCCAATAACCATTCCAGTTAACAGAGGTTGTATTTGCGACTCCATTGCTTTAGAGGATTCGCTAAGGGCGATGTCTAATTCAAGTTCGCCAATAGGACTTGTATCAGTAATGTATGCAAACAATATCACTGGTGCGATTAACAACGTTGAAAAGCTCGCCTCGATAGCACACAATAAGGGCGCAATGTTCCATACTGATTGTGTTCAGGCGGCGGGGTTTAATGAATTAGACGTAAAGAAAATAGGCTGCGATTTCCTATCGTTATCTGGACATAAAATTCATGCCCCCAAAGGAGTAGGGGCGCTGTACGTTAAAGACCGTTCAAAATTATCCCCGTTAATTAGCGGTGGTTCTGCCCAGGAGTTCGGATTGCGCGGAGGAACGGAGAACGTAGCCGGTATTGTCGGGTTTGGTAAGGCGTGCGAGATTGCAAATAAAAATGGAAGACAGACCCGTGATACTATCGGTAAATGTTGTTCAACGTTCGTGGCAAATCTAGTTTATGTGTTTGAGAAATATGGCATTAGGGAACTGCTTGAATTTAATAGCATAGCAAATAAGATTGTCAATTTTAGGGTTTCTGGTATTGACGCTCAAACGTTATTATTATTGCTTGACACAAAAGGTGTTTGTGTATCTGCCGGCTCTGCGTGTCAAAGTAGAGAGTCTAAACCAAATAAAACACTATTAGCCATCGGGTTAAGCGACGAAGAAGCGCGACAGTCAATAAGAGTAAGTTTTAGCGGATATAACACGGCTGACGAAGTGAGAATGGCGGCTCACATCATTGCCGGATGCGTAAACAGTATTGTAGGAATGAAGGACTAAAATGGAAGACATTAAGTGTCCAAAAGGCGAAATGGTATGGGTGCGGTATTGCTCGCAGGATGGCACAGTAAAATTTTTGCTGACAAGCAAGACTTCTAACAGGAGCTATTACTACTTATACGAAGTAAACGACGGGGAACTTAAGAAACTTGGGAGAGCAAGAACTCCTCCCGAGCTTGAAAAGAAGTTTGATATCGATAATAAAACAAAATGATATTGCGATACCCCGTATACTTGTGATATAATTTGATAAGAAAGGATGTGTTAAGATGGCTAATAACAATATCGACTTCGAATCTGAAATCAACACAGATTCTGAAGCAAACGAGGTTTTGGAAGATGTAATATTAGCGATTGCACAAAAGGCAGCAGATGACGATAGAAAGACGTCTATTGTGGTTCCAACAAAAATGAGATTGATAAGTGAATCTTATAGGCTGTTGAGGTATATGTTTGGCAAACGAGCCAAAGTTACATATACGTTACACGAGCCATATAACAGTGTTGGTTATATTACTGTTGAAGGGAAACAAATAGATGTTAAAAATCCAAAGTCGTTTATCGCTATCGTTAAAGCTGCTTCGAATTTTGAAGCATATCCAACAACAAGCGGTAAGATTGTGATGAATCTTACTTACCACGGATTAACTCAGGCAATAGAATAAAGGAGGGCATTATGGCAGAAATGAAATGTTTTAACGTTGCTTTTTTAGTAATCAATGAAGCAACGAAGCAGTTCTCTCCTTTATGGGAGATTGATAATGAGAAGCTTGATGTTTTGAAACAGTATTGCACAGTCATAGACAGCATCGTTAAGGAGTTCGGTGGTTCTGAACTAACCGTTGATGTTGACGATATTAAGCTCACGGTATCAGTTGAGGTGGTATGTGATGACATTACTATCCAAGAAGACAACCATAGCTTTTACGACCTAGTTGAAAGAGCAATCTCTGTATCATTTAAGCAGTCAGATGATGAGGGAGTTGCTGTAAAGTTTGTATTCCCAAGTGTTTGGAATAGGGTTATTTAATAATCATGAATAACAACAGACGCACTATGATTTTGAAGACGGCGATACCTCTGCTTGATAGAGCGTATGATGTTGTATATGGTGTCTTAGACGGAGAGCAGGACGCATTGGATAACATTCCAGAGAATCTACAATCAAGCAGCAGGTATGAGAAAATAGAGGATGCTATATCATCGCTTGAAGAAGCGATGGATAATATCGAAAGGGCAAAGGAAGATTTAGAAGAAGCTGTAAGATAACGAGGCGATATTATGTTTGAGATTTTTGGAGCACTATTCGGAATAGCGTATTTAGCTGGGAAAAGCATATCAGAGCAGGTAGGAACCGAAGCTGCTGAAGCACGAAGGAACAAATACTCTTCAATTATAGAAAAGATGCAGAGCCCAGAGCTTGAAAGCAATATGAGAAATAGCTTGGAGTGGAAGAAGGGGTATTACAGCGACCCGTATAGCGAAGTAAAGAAACGTCGTTGGGAAATGCTGAGAGAGATACCAGAAAAAGATTTGGTCTACGTGTTTGGAAATAACTGGGAGGAAATGTTTGAAAAACAATTGGCATACCTCCCAAATACATATACCGGCACAGAAGGTATGCTATTTGATATTTGGGAAATGGCGTTCAATATTTGGCTTTCTAAGCGTCATGTAATTAGCAGGAACCACACAAAGCAATATTACTATAACAATATCGTACGTGGAATGCCGCAAGATAGGAAGCAGAGCAAGCAAGCAATATTCAAAATGGCTAAGATAATCGAAAGAAATATTCAAGAAAAATTTCCAGAAGCAGCTCTTTCACAAAACCCGATTGAATCCAAAGTAAGTCCAGATAGCAGTAACAACCTTGTTTGGAATTTCTGGTTGGATTGTTTAGATGTTCCAAAAAGAATATCGCCGTGGGGAATGATTAGGTAAAATGTTAGATTTTTAATATTGACAAATCAGTTAGTTTGTGATAATATATAGAACAGTTGTTCGATATTACATTGAATCATAATTTTTTGGTACAATAAAATAAGGAGGAATCCCATAATTGGAGAAGATTTCATTACAAGCATTTAAGGAAACTTGCAGTAATAAAAAAGCGAGCGTATTTATCCTCTCATCTGAAAATCAGCCGCAATTGTTTGGTAGCTTGCAGTATTCGCTCCGCTTCTCTGAATATGTTATTATGCCAGAATATAACACAATCTCATTTAACAACGAGGAGAAGGTCTTTGTGCGGTTTAGCAACGTAACAGAGGTGCGTATTATCGAAGAGATTCCTGGTTTTGGGGTGGTTTTCACCATTGTTTGTGTGGACAACTCTACGCCGTCTCCTGTGGAGCGTTTTTATAAGTTTATCATGCGCTAAAAAATTTTTCCAGTAAATTAAATTTTTAGCTTGACAAACGTATTTACATATGCTATAATGGTTACACCAAACAAATTATGAGGATGTGTAAATACCGTGGCTGCAAAGAAATCCGACCGAAAAATTCGTATCGGGGACGTGTATCTAATGAAGTTCGGCGGTCAGGGAAACGAACAGAGGGGATGGAGACCTGGAGTAGTTTTCCAGAATAACCTTGGGAATGAGTTTAGTCCGAACATTATTGCACTGCCCTTAACCAGCTCTTTGAAAAAGCTTGATATGCCAACCCATGTGTATGTTTCTGCCGATGAAACTGGGTTAATAAAGGATAGTGTTGTTCTGTGCGAGAATCCAGAACGTATGTCAAAAGACAGGCTCGGCTCGTACCTTACAACATTACCGAAAGAGTATATTGCGAAAATTGCAGTGGCTAATTTATTAGCTTCATCTGCCATTTCCTACATCGAACCAGATGTATTGCTATCAACGTGGCAAAAATCCTTAACACTTAATGCTGTAGCGTAATACATACCATTATAAGGAGGGAATGTCATGTATAACGAAGCGCTTAAGTCTGAGTTTATGCAGGAGACAACAGATAACATATCAGTGGCAAGGTCGTATAGTAAGCTGTTTTCTGCAACAGAACCGTATGAAGAAAAATGGGGAGCTGATTTGTGCACCAGAAATGCGGACGAACTACAAATCATGGTCAACGAAATGCTTGGAACCAGAGCCAGCAGTATAAGAGTTAGATTGATATGGCTCAAAACGTATGTGAAATGGTGTATCGACAATGGTGTTCCGGGCGCGTGTGATGGAATGCTGCAAATTCGTGACGCCGGAGTTGATAGGATAAGAGAACAGATGGTGTCCAGCCCATTCCACCTACAAATATACTTGGATAGCGTCTTTGACCCAGAATCAGAACAGACAACAGATAATATCTATCGGTGCTTCTTTTGGTTAGCGTATGGTGGAATGGAAGAGGAAGAGATTTTTGAAGTAAAGGCGTCTGAGATTGATTTTGAGAACATGGTTGTTCGCCACAATAATCTTAACTATCCGATATATCGAGAGTCTATTAGGGCTTTTAAGAACTGCGCATACTTAACAGAGTTCAATTACAAGAATCCGGCGTACGTCAATAAGGAAAGCGTTCCAAGAGACAGGGTTCCAGGAGACACACTTATCAGAGGTATCAGAAATATACCAACGCCAAAATCTTTTAAGGTTACGTTATCGAGGAAATCGAAAGCGGGTATTGAAAGTGGTGCCACTACAATAAAGCTAAGCTACCAGAGAGCGTGGTTATCTGGATTGTTCTATAGAATGTCGGAAATGGAGCGAGCAGGATTGCCAGTTGATTTCACCGATGCGGCTAAAAGATTTACTGCGAGCAAAGAATACAAGTTGGATTCTGGAAGAAATCTTATAGGTGCAAAGGTTCGGTACATTTCAAAGGGGTATGCAGAAGATTACCAACGCTGGAAGTTAGCGTACTCTTAATATTTTTGAGTGCCTGCACGAGCAGGCAACTCTTTATACATATCAGGCTAAAAGTTTAATCTGCAACAGCTTATCAAGCTAATTGTTTATGATATATTGGGGATTAGCCAAGCGGTAAGGCAACGGACTTTGACTCCGTGATTCGTGGGTTCGAACCCCGCATCCCCAGCCACCAGCGTAAGCTGTTTATATAGATATCTTTGAGGAAAGGAGAGATTCTCTTGAGTGAGTTACAGCCAGAAGAAATAATTCAGGCAAACAAGAAAGTGTTCTTGGAATTGTGCTCGAAAATTAACAGGGATGGAATTGACAAACTATTGGCTTGGCTTGAGAAAAGCGATTTCTTTACTTGTCCAGCAAGTACAAGATTTCACGGTGCGTATGCTGGCGGCTTGTTAGAGCATTCGCTAAATGTCTACAGTGAGTTGTGTAGACTCTCTAAAGCGTATCCAGAGTTTAGTTTCTCTGAAGAAAGCATGATTATCGTTGCTTTGTTTCATGACTTGTGTAAGGTGAACTTCTATGGGGTGGAGAAGAGAAATAGAAAGAACGATACCACCGGACAATGGGAAAAGTATGATGCTTATACCTATGATGAGCAATTTTGCTTTGGTGGTCACGGTAGTAAATCCGTTTATCTGACTCAGTACTTTATTAAGTTAACTCCTGAAGAAGCAGTTGCTATCAATTGCCATATGGGGGCTTATGATGGCAACAAGGATGTAGGAAGAGCATATGAACATTTTCCATTGGCTTGGATGTTGCACGTTGCGGACGAGAGCGCAGCATACATTAAAGAGAGCGGTAATCATGGCTAAATCAAAATCGCTTGAATTAGTCGGACAGAAGTTTGGTATGCTTGAGGTCGTCAGTCTTGGCGATGTCGTGATAACGCCAAACGGTACGAGGACGCAAATGTTCAATTGTATATGCGATTGTGGGAAATCTACGGTCGCATCGTATTCGCACCTAAAATATGGAGGCAGAAAATCGTGTGGGTGTATCAAACGACTGCCAAAATATGATGACTTAACAGGAAAGGTGTTTGCGAAACTAACAGTTATTAGACACATAGGGCAAACAAATATCGGTTCTGATGGTCAGTATTCTCAATTGTGGGAGTGTAAATGCGAATGTGGGAATACATGTAGGGTTAACTCCAGAGATTTGAGAAGCGGTAATACCAAGTCATGTGGGTGCATACGAGGCGAGACTCTGAGGAGTAAAAATCTTAATGAATACGACTTATCTGGAGAGTATGGTATAGGATATTTTGTCGATAGCACCGCCTTCTTATTTGACTTGGAAGATTATGATTTGATTAAGGACTATACGTGGTATAAATCAGATAGTGGATATGCATTGACTACATATAAAAACAAAAGAATACGTATGCATCGCTTAATCTTAGGATTGGGAGACTACAATTTATCTGAAGAAGTAGACCACAAAAATCATAATCGAAGCGATAACCGGAAAAGTAATCTCAGAGTGTGTTCTCATAGAGAGAATATGTTCAATAGGGTTGAGCCATCAAATAATACATCTGGGCATATAGGTGTTTCACAAGATAAAGATACTGGGAAATACAGAACGTACCTGGATATCGATGGTAACTACATATCACTCGGGGATTTTGCCGACTATAACGAAGCAGTTGAAGCACGTGAAAAAGCAGAAAAGAAATACTTTGCAGAATTTGCATTTCAACGAGAGGAGAATTAAATGGCAGAGGTTCAAACACTAAATATTTATCAAAAGCTTGCTAAGATTCGAGCTTTGTCAGATGTAGTGAAAAAAGAAAAAAGCGGTTATGGATATAAGTATGTAGATATTACAGCTATTCTTGCGCAGATAACTGCTGGAATGAAAAAGTACGGAGTATCGTTGATTCCTGCGATTGTGCCCGGAACGCCAAGAGTATCTCAGAACGTAATGACAAATACAAAGCTTGATAAAACCGGGAAAGAGCATACAACTGTTACGGCAGAAATGTTGGTTTCTGCTGAAATGACATTTACATGGGTAAACGACGATAATCCAGAAGAAACAATCGTTGTCCCGTGGCTTCTTGTAGGGGCTATGTCAGATGTAAGCCAAAGTTTTGGGTCTGCGTGCAGCTACGGACTTAGGCAGTTCCTTACTACATATTTCCAAATTGCTCAGACTGATTATGATGTCGACGCCTTTAGAAGTAAACAGAAAGAAGCGGCTGTAACCGAAGAAAAGGAAATTGCAGAGGAAATCATTAAGAACTTTGACAAATTACTTAAGGATTATCTTAGTGAGCACAAAGACAATGGTGCAGAAGTAAAGAAGTTTATCGGTGGATACGTAAAGGGTTCTAATTACTTTAGCATCAAAGAGCCGACTCTTGCTGCGAAGCTTTTGCAAGACTTCACTAATACATACTTAAAAAACGAAAACGGGGGTAAATAATCATGGGTTTTCGAAAAGACGCTTACGCTAAGGTTTGGGATGTAAAACCCGTTAGCGACGCTCAGACTCAGCTGAGAATTTCTATCAGTCACAAGAACAGACAGACAGAAGAGTATGAAGAAGATTTCTCTGGGTTTATTAAATGCTTTGGTACGGCAGTCGCGAAGAAAGCGGCGAATCTTTCTAAGGGAGCTCGTATTAAGCTCGGCGATGTAGATACCTGCTCGTGGTACAACAAGGACACAAAAGAGACGAAGTATAGCTTCAAATGCTTCTCGTTCGAGGTAGCAGACTCTAACGCATCTTCTTCTCAGGCTGCCGCGCAGTCGGTTGAAAGCATTACGGACACTCAGTCAGAAGTCGATAGCGGAGAGTTCACAGAGGATTCTCTCCCGTTCTAATCTTAAGGAGGTAATATAAATGCATAGATACGTACTTGAATTGGTAACAGTAGATGATGTTAAGGAGTTTACAGAAGCCGTTTCTGGAGTTAAGTCGGATGTAAGACTGACAGGAAAGGACGAGAACGGCAACAAGTGGGAGCTTTCTGGAAAGTCACTTCTTTGTTCCCTTATCATTCCTGCTGGTGAACAGACATGGCGTACCCACACAGCACATGATGTCGATTGGAACACAGTACAGTGTGAATGCGACGAGGATATTTATTCCAAAATCAGCAAGTTCGTAAAGTAAGAACTGCATTATACATAAGGTGATACGTTATGAGCGATATGATTTATACAGAACTCATAAATTGTATGACATGGAGCTATAGTCGTATTGCAAGCTTTAACGATTGTAAGTACAAGTGGTTTTTAAAGTATATCAGACACGATACAGAGTGTCCAAAATTTTATAGTTCTTACGGGAAGTTTATTCACAAGCTAATAGAGAAATACTACGACAATAAGCTCACTAAACAAGAGCTAAAAACGGAATTCGTCCTAAACTTTCAGACCGAAGTTGAGGGAGACAGACCATCGGCTAATATCGTATCTAACTACATAAGGGCAGGGATAGAATACTTCGATAGTTTTACAGACTTTCCATATAATATGGTATCTGTTGAAGAGAGAATGGAGTTTGATATAGACGGCATCCCATTTGTTGGATATATTGATTTCCTCGGAGAGTTAGATGGCGAGTACTATATAATTGACAATAAGTCAAGGGCTCTTAAGCCGCGAAGCGGAAGAGCTGTACCAACAAAGAAAGATATAGAGCTTGATGAAATGCTTGTGCAATTATACATATATGCCGCAGCAGTAAAGCAAAAGTACGGAAAGTTCCCAAAGGCGTTATGCTTTAACTGTTTTCGTAATGGCGTGTTTATCGAAGAGCCATTTGTGCTTGATAAGTATTATAAGGTGATTAGTTGGGTGAAGGAAAACATAGAAATCATCAAGCAAGAATCCGATTTTTCTCCTTGGCTCGACTATTTCGCTTGTACATATATCTGCGGATATAGCGACGATTGCTGTTATTGGCAGGAAAGGGGGTAGGATATGAGAGCAGAAGAGATAAATAGTCTCGACAGCGAATCTGGAATCATCGCCTCTCTGATACATAATCCTGAATTCTTGTTCTACTCTGAAAATTTGCTGCCGAATCACTTTACAAACAAAGATAATCAGTGCATATACACAGCGATTTGCAGCTTAGTGCAAAACGGTGTTACAACGATTGACCCATACAATATCATTGAGATATTAAATTCAACAGAAGCTACGAGAAGATATTCAAAGGAATTATCAGTTGATAGGCTTCAAGAGTTTATGGACATGAGTGACATTATCGCTCGTAGGTCAGTTCAGGAATACAAGATTCTCGTGAAGAATGTAATGGATGCAGCGTTCAGAAGAGACACCTTCCAAAAACTAAAGGAGTGTCAGGCGTTATGCACAGACTTATCAGTCGATAACATCGAGGAAAAGATATACTCGTTAATTGACGATGTTATGACTGAGTTTTCCACAACGAATGATATCCCTCCGTACCAGGATGTTATAGACGAGTGCTGGGCTGAGATTGCTGAAAGACAAAAAGAGGGATATGCTGGCATTCCATTTTCCTTTATACCTCATCTCAACGACTATGCCACAATGGAAAAGGGAGAACTAATCGTGTTTGGCGGAGGAGCGAAAGAGGGGAAATCTATCTTGTTGCTAAATATTGCTGTTGCATTGCTATCAATGGATAAATCAGTATTATATCTTGATAGTGAGTTAAGCACAAGAATGTTTACGGCGAGAATACTTGCAAGGTTGACAGGGATTGAGTATAAAAACTTAACCACTGGTCGTTACTCTGATGAAGACGCTAAAAAGATAGCCGAATGGATTGCATGGCTAAAGACCCGGAAGTTTACCCATATATATATTCCCATATTTGATAAGCAAAGCATCTACACTGCAATTAAGAAAGTATATCATACACAGGGTATTGACGTACTTATCGTGGATTATTTAATGTGGTTCACGTTAAACGCATTGAATTGCTGGGACGCCCTTAGAGCTGCATCGACCACAACGCAAGAGCGAATAGCTCTAATCGTGATGGTTATAAAAATGGTGCAGATTGGGTAATCAGCAGCCAAGCTCCGAACAGGAGAAGGTTCAACGACTAAGTGCCCCAAGCGGGGACAGCGGTGCGCTATGAAGATATAGTCTGCTCTCTCGTGAAAGCGAGAGCTGTGCATAGTCACAGGCAAACAGAGTGGCGACTAGTTTGCAAACACAGGGTATTTCAAGGGCGCCGATGAAGGCGACGCTTTTGATACATACAGAGAACTTGGCGGTGTGGTGAATATGATTAAGAACCAAGTATGTGGTGATATGGGAATTGCAGGTGTAGGAGCGGTTCAGTTAACAGAGAGTGGTAAGGTTGCAGATTCGGCGAGAATAGTAAGAAACGCAAGTACGTTGATTACTATACAAACAAAAACTCCGGAAGAGATTGAAGACGACGGAGAAGAGTGCGGAAACAAGAAGCTTAGAGTCGTCAAAAATCGTAACGGGATGCAAATGCTTTCAACAGAATACATAGATATGTGGTTTAAGGGCAATAACATACTTTACGAGGAGGCTAAGCAGCATATTCCACAAACACCATTTTAATCAATCAAGCTAAAAGTATAATTTACAATTAGAGGGGGTGGTCATACGGAACTAACAGAGCTGATTCAAAGTATCGATATTGTGGAATACATTTCTCAGTTTGTAGAGCTTGAAAGAAGAGGCGAAGAGTTCTGGGGTTAGGTCTTTCACCGTTTAAGGATGAAAAAACTCCATCGTTTTCT
>JAEEGL015440734.1_pt1 | contig 15439 bp, 13 predicted proteins | sample 9134231 | NCBI WGS metagenome assembly JAEEGL01 (sample SAMN16246548, study PRJNA631951) | gut metagenome | biome: gut microbiome; feature: rumen; material: fiber-attached | host: Bos | place: Iran: Karaj | collected 2018-10 | reverse complement strand
GGAGTCTGCGGGACGAGCGAGAACATGTTGCCCAGAACGGAGAAATACCTTGAAGGAACATTCCCGCTCTCTTCGGAAAAAGAGAGCGTCAGACTGACGGAAGCCTGCGTGAGCAGATCATAGGCGTCGGCCTGGCCGACAGCCAGTCTTTCATCGATGGGAGGAGAGAAAACGGAGTCGATTCTGGAGAGCCGTTCCCTTTCCTCATCAGAGAATATGCCGCGTTCTGCCGGGAAAGAGGGCAGAACATCATCTGACGCGCCGAGCACGAAAAGATGCCGTATGCCCCTTCGGCGCAGACGGGAGATATCCCCGGCGCATACGCGGTCGGTGGTGTCCGGGATGAAACCGAAATCATACTGTTCCAGGAGAGCGGTCCAGAGCTGGGCGAACTCCTGGAGTTCGCAGGCGGAATCCCCGGCGGCAAGCAGAAACTGTTCTGCAGCAACAGTCAGGATCTCACATGCTGACAGAAACTCGTCCGCCGTATGCTCCTCCCCTCTATCCCTCAAAGCGTCTGCAAGTTCCTCCGTTTTGGCGTACAGACCGATCTCGTCGGCGAAACGGAACAGAGCGCGGATCATATCCGCCCCGGATTCGGCTGAATGCATGTCCCGTTCAAGGCGAGTCAGAGGAGCGCAGACACGGCGGCGGATATCGTTCAGTGATTCGAGGACCGATTCATCGGATGAGGATTCGGAGAATCCTCCCGGAGGCATATCCCATGGCCTGTCAGCCGTCCATTTCCTTCCCCGGATCCCCCAGGTGAAAGCATAGTTTTCAAGAAGATCGCACTCGTCAGGGGTGATATCGGCATATCCGCTTTTCAGATAGACAAATACAGCCTCCGAATCCCACCCGCGCAGCAGAATGTTCAGAGATGCCAGCAGTACGGCCGTGGGAGGATATCTCATGATGTCTTTCTTTGAATTTATGTAAACCGGGATGCCGTATTCGTCCATGACGGAACGAAAGAGTGCTTCCCTGTCTGCGAGATTTCCGACGGCAACCGCTATATCCCGGAAACGTGCGCCGGAACGTGTGCATTCCAGAATGTGTGACGCGCAGGCTTCAAATTCTTCGCGGTCCCGGTGGAATCTCCACAGCCGGATTCCTTCGGCCGCTCCGAAAGCTGCAGGCCGGTCGGTAAAGCAGTGGTGTTCCAGATGCCGCATCTCCCGGGATCTGACAGATTCCCTGCGGCACGTGATCCGATCGACTGAAGCACCCAATCCGGCTGCAATGTCAGTGAGTCGGTCTTTTGTTTCTGACGCCGTATGGAAGACAAGACGGTCTTCCGAATCCTCATCCAGAGTCAGCGAGACGGTGAACGACCGGGCAAATGCAAGAAGCTGTTCCAGAACTGCATACTGCTGGACAGAGAAATCACGGAATCCGTCTACCCAGATACGGGAATTCGCTATCCTTTCGGAATGCGGAATCAGTTCGCACAGCCTGTCCAGGACCTCGTCGGGATCGTGAAGATCCTGCTGGATAAGCCCGTTGTAGATTTCAAGAACAGAGGCCAGATAACGGAGTTTGTCGCGCAGCGTCCCGTCCGTACGGTCGGACAGCGCGTACAGACGATCGGGACGGATCCGTGAACTCGTACAGTCTGCGGCCGTTTCCAGGAGAGACAGCAGGCGGTCCGTCTGACGGGACTGAGCGGAGACGGTTCCGTTCATGGCATCTGCAAGGGCAACGGCACGTCTCATAACCAGCAGTTTTCCCGGCCTGTCAAGATATCTTTGGTCGATCCCGCCCATATCCGATACGAGCCGGTAAAATAGCCGCGGGAAACTCAGGACTTCCGCATGCAGGGAAACACGGTCACCGCAGGCTTCGCAGAGAAGGCGTTCTGCCTCATGTGAAAACTGATCAGGAACAAGAAGGATCAGGCCGTGCTCTCCGGCCTCCATTCGTTCTCTGATCTCATTCAGTATAAAGGCGGTCTTTCCCGTACCGCCCCTTCCGGTGACAAGTCTCAATCTGCTCATATCTGTTCCCCACTGCTGCAGGATCGATCAGCGCTGCTGTTTAAAGATGGCCGTTCATAGGACGTACGGACTCACAGAACCTCCACATTCCGGAAAGATTCTCCGCGGCGGCATCCGCAGACGATCCGTCCGCAAACATGCCGAAAACAGCGGATCCCGTCCCAGTCATGGAGGCGCCGATGGCGCCGGCGTCGAGGAGCGAATTCTTGATGTCGTCGACAACCGACTTCTCTCTTCCGAGAGCATCCTCAAATACGTTGTAAAGGCGCCGGCCAACTTCTCTGATGTCTCCGATCCGGATCGCGCTGACCATGCCTTCCGTATCCGGATGAAGCATAACGCGTACGCTGTCCAATTTCTGAAACAGTTCGGGCGTGGATACGGAGAACGACGGTTTTATAACGACGAAAGCGCATCCGGACAGCGGCGGCAGCGGCTCCAGCAGTTCGCCCTTGCCGTGTGCGAGCGCTGTCCCTCCCGTCAGGCAGAAAGGGATATCCGAGCCTACGGAGTCCGCTGCGCGAAGCAGTTCTTCAGGACTGAGAGGACCGCCGAAATAGCGGTTCAGTCCGCGGAGAACGGCGGCTCCGTCGGCACTTCCGCCGCCAAGGCCGCTTCCGACGGGAATCCTCTTATCAAGGCGGATGTTTATCTTCCGGCCTGAGAGCCCGGCATCCTGCAGAAACCTCTCCGCGCAGCGGTAGGCAATGTTTTCGCGGCCGCCGGGAAGATACCTGAGAGAGGAGAATACCCGGATCCCCTCGCCCGGCTCTATGTCTATCGTCACGTCATCCTTCAGCGATATCTGCTGGAAGACCATCTCCATGTCATGATAGCCGTCCGTCCTCTCCCCTGTGACGTCAAGAGAGAGATTCAGTTTGGCATATGCGGATTCGGTGAAGGTGTCCATATTGATTCCTCCTGTTGCGGGATTTGTCTTGCGGAAAGGAAAAAGGAGAGGCCGGGCGATGACGGCTTCTCCTTTCTGCGATGATGATTCAGAGAGAATTGAGATACAGCTGCCTGCGATGGAAGGAACGGTAACTGATCAGGAAAGCGGTACCGGCCAGCAGCGCCGGAACGACGCCGATAGTGATGACCTGACGGTAGGAAGCATATTCCTTGATCACGCCGCCCAGGACGGGACCGAGGAAATAACCGAGATCTATACCGATATACAGAGTATTGCTGGCAATCGAACGCCTGGCAGGCGTTTCGCACTGTATGCACATGCTCTGCACTGCAGGATTGGCGGAACCGTAACCGAGCGCGGCAACGACCGCACCGAGAAATACGACGAACTTGCCGGTGGCGCTTCCGACAATGATAAATGAGGCGGCGAAGATCAGTATCGCGGGCAGAAGGACCTTTCGAAGACCCAGCCTGTCCGTGAGAGGCCCGCTCAGAGGTCTGGACAGGAGCATGCAGATGGAAAGCACGGTAAAGAAAGCCCCGATCTCCCCAATCCCCGCCTCGGCTCCGAACGGAACCATGTAACTGGAGTACAGTGAATACGCCATGATCAGGAGAAAGATGACGATTGTAGGAGCGATCGCGTGTTTCGTCGCAATCTGCGTATACCATTTTCCCATGGCAGACTTGTCGCGGGCAACGCCGTCCTCTTTCGACAGCAGAGAGGACGGGATTACAGCCAGCAGCAGGATCGTCGCTCCGAGCAGGAACACGAGCGTATATCCGAAATGAGCGTCTCTGATCCGCGTGCCGTAGTCACGGAGCCAGATGCCGATGGAGGGGGCGATGGCGGAGGTAATGGCCCCTCCGGCCCCAAAGATACCGAGCCCGGAAGCCATCTTCTCCTTGGGAAGGCTGTCTCCTGCAATGGTAAAGCAGAGGGAGCCGATCAGGGAATACTGGATGCCGTGGAAAACGCGGAAGATGATAAAGGGGACGAAACTGTGAAACAGCGCATATCCGATATTGACAAAACACCCGAGAGAGAAAACGAAGATCATCAGCAGGCGGTGATTCAGCCGGGTGGTGATCGGACCGGCAAACGGCCGCATAGCGAGCGCAACGCCAAAAAACATGCCGGTAAGGACTCCCATGACGGTCGGGGCGGCGCCAAGAAGCGTCGCATAGGATGATACCAGCGGATTGACAGCATTGTGAGACATCGCCAGACCGGCGTTTGCAAGCAGAACGCAGATGAAGTTCTTGTTCCAGATCGATACCTTTTTCACTTCGGAAAGATCCGAGCCAGCCATATAATCACCTTATCTTTAATCATTGTGCCGATTATATCATCATTGCAAAAAGCAGTCAAATGACCGGGAGGCATAAAGAAACAGACCCGCAGGAAAAGCGGGTCTGTTTTAAGATCAGAGATACAGTCAGGCGCGCGGATGTGCGCGGTTATACACGTCTTTCAGCTGCTTTTTCACGAGCTGCGCATATACCTGGGTCGAAGAGATGTCCGCGTGTCCCAGCATTTCCTGGATGCTGTGCAGGTCCGCGCCGTTCTCAAGCAGGTGTGCGGCAAAGGAATGACGAAGCGTATGCGGAGTGATCTCCTTGGAGATACCGGCCTTGACCTGATAGTGTTTGATAAGCTTCCAGAAGCCCTGACGCGACATGCGCGTACCGCTCATGTTCACAAACAGAGCGGGTTCGGAGCTGTCGGCAAGAAGATCTGCCCGGTAATCCCGGATATAATCCTCCAGGGCGCGGATGGCTGCGGGATAAAGAGGAATGAAACGTTCCTTGTCCTTGCCCCTGCAGCGGATAAAGCCGCCGGAAAGATTGATGTCGTCAAGGTCGAGACCGATCATCTCGGAAACACGGATGCCGGTGGCGTAGAGAAGTTCGAGCATGGCTTTGTCGCGGTATCCCTTGGCGTCGACGCATTCCGGCTGGGAAAGCAGAAGATCCACTTCCGGACCGGTCAGAATCTGCGGAAGGCGCTTCTCGTTCTTTTCCAGAACGATGTTCAGCGCGGGATTCGTATCCGCCTGACCGATGGAGATCAGATGATTGTAGAAGCATTTGATGGAAGCGACCGCGCGGGAAACAGTCGCGGTGGACTTCCCGGCGTGACGGAGCCATTCTACATACTCCTCGACCTCCGTATGGGTAACCCGCTCGAGACTGAGGCGGAGCTTGTCCTCCAGATACTCGGCAAACAGGTGAACGTCACTCACATAGGAGGAAACGGTATTCTTTGAACATTTTTTGGTGTCCTGCAGATATTGAGCGAATTCTTCCAGATAACCGCTGTTCAGCAATTCCGATATCCTCCTCTCTCAAAGTGATACGGACTAATAATAGTACAAAGAAAACCGCATTTCAAGGAATATAATGGGAAAAACTGAAATTTGTCAATTATGACCAAGTTTTATGTAAATTGTATTATGTATACCGCGCATACCGACCGGAGCGCCACACGGTGTGGAAAAGCCTGTGTATAACCTGTTCTAATCCAATATTTTGTTGACGGGACGGACGGAATGATACTAGATATCGTTAATCACCGGCGATAATTATGTATACTTCAGAAACTTATTACAGATCGTATAGGTTACATTAATGTAAACCTTTGTTACTCTTCGGAAAAGCGGGGGCGCGCGGCCGCTTGTTTATATTACGCCCTGTATACCCCTCCCCCGCCGGAGACAAAAAGAAACCGGAGGACTGCCTCCGGTTTCCAGGATTATCGATCTGTTTATTTTTCGGGGTTTTCAGCTGCTTTTCCGACAGTGGAAACGGCCCACTTCGCGAAGCGGATGCGCACGCGGTCTTCGCTCGTCTCGATCACGATGAAGTCATCGCTGACATACACGATGTTGCCGATGATACCGCCGATGGTGGTGATGGTATCGCCGACTGCCAGGTTGTCGCGCATCTCCTGCTGCTGCTTTTTCTTCTTGTTTTCCGGTCTGATCAGAAGGAAATAAAAGATCGCGACCATAGCGATGATAAGAATAATGGATGTATAGTTCATTCCGGTACCTCCCTTTCCAATGTGATTGATTATAAAAGGTCTGATATAAAAATACAAGTATTTCTTCAGATCCGCCGGCCTAATTTTTCCCTGTTGGCCAGATAGAATTCGTTAAATGTCCCCGATTCGATGGCGCCGCGGATTCTGGACATGAGCTCGTTATAGAAGAACAGGTTGTGCATGACGGCCAGTCGAAGGCCGAGGGTCTCTTCCGCCTTGAAGAGATGACGGAGATAGGCGCGTGTGAAGCGGCTACAGGCAGGGCATCCGCATTCCCCGCCGATGGGAGTTTCGTCGAAGGCGTATCTTTCGTTCTTGATGTTAATGATCCCTTCCCAGGTAAAGAGATGTCCGTGGCGCCCGTTCCGTGCAGGCATGACGCAGTCGAAGAAATCAACGCCGCGTGCTACTGCCTCGAGGATGTTGGCAGGAGTTCCCACACCCATAAGGTATCGCGGCCTGTCCTTCGGCATGTACTCTTCAACGACTTCAATCGTGTCGTACATCTCCTGCGTGGTCTCCCCTACGGCAAGTCCGCCGATAGCGTACCCGTCCAGTTCCAGTTCTGCGATCTTCTTCATATGCTCGATCCTGAGGTCCGGGAAAACGGCGCCCTGATTGATACCGAACAGGAGCTGACCGGGATTGACAGTCCCCTCCCTGCTGTTCAGAACGACATGTTCTGTTTTGCAGCGAAGCAGCCACCGGTAGGTGCGGTCGCAGGAAGACGCGCAGTATTCATACGGAGAGGGGATCTTCACGCACTCGTCAAAGGCCATGGCGATGTCCGAACCGAGATTCGACTGGATGCGCATGCTGTCCTCGGGGCGCATCAGTATGTGATGACCGTCGAGATGGCAGTGGAAGGCGACGCCCTCCTCCGTGATCTTCCTGAGCTTTGCCAGAGAAAAGATCTGAAAGCCGCCGCTGTCTGTCAGGATCGGTCCGTTCCAGGTCATGAAACGGTGCAGTCCACCGAGCCGGCGGATGGCCTCATCTCCCGGCCTTACATGAAGATGATAGGTGTTGCTCAGTTCGACCTGTGTCCCGATGCGTTCAAGATCCTCGGCGCTGAGGCCTCCCTTGATGGCCGCCTGAGTGCCCACATTCATAAAAACGGGCGTCTGTATGAGGCCGTGAGGAGTTTCCAGCTCTCCCCTTCTTGCCTTTCCTTCGGTTTTCAGCAATCGGAACATATGCGCTCCTCCTGTAGGCGGGGCGATCTGCGGATGGCCCCTGGATTGTTGCCGCCTGAGTGTCTGTAGATGATTATATATGTGCCGTCAAGCCGGACGCTCCGGCGGCCGGTCAGTGAATGAACATGGCGTCGCCGAAAGAAAAGAAGCGGTATCTCTCTTCTACTGCGGTACGGTATGCCGCCAGGATGTTTTCTCTGCCGGCAAGAGCGGAGACGAGCATGATCAGCGTGCTCTCGGGGAGATGGAAATTGGTGATCAGGGCATCAACGCAGCGGAAACGGTACCCGGGATAGATGAAGCAGTTCGTGAACCCGGCGTACGGCTGAAGGCTCCCGTCCTCTGCAGCCCTGGATTCAAGGGTGCGGCAGGATGTCGTGCCGACGGAGATGATGCGCCGTCCTTCCCGTTTTGCCCTGGTCACTGCTTCGGCGGTTTCGTCAGGTATGATGCAGTATTCCTCATGCATGACGTGATCCTCGATATTGTCTGCCTTTACGGGCCGGAAAGTTCCGAGTCCCACGTGCAGCGTAACGAAATGCGTCTCGACGCCCATGGAGCGGATCCTGTCGAGAAGATCTTCCGTAAAGTGAAGACCCGCGGTCGGGGCGGCGGCGGAACCTGTGACCCGGGAATAGACCGTCTGATATCTTTCCGGGTCCTCGAGCTTCTCGTGGATGTAAGGAGGAAGCGGCATGGAGCCCAGACGGTCCAGTACCTCCAGAAAGATCCCTTGATAGCTGAAGCGGATCAGACGGTTCCCGCCCTCGATCTCATCTATGACCGTGCCCCTGAGTTCATCGTTCTCTCCGAAAAGGATCTCCGCGCCGGCCCTCGTACGGCGCCCGGGCCTCGTCAGGCATTCCCATACGTTGTCTCCGCGGTCGCGGAGAAGAAGGACCTCGATAACGGCCCCGGTGTCCTTCCTGCCGATCAGTCTTGCCGGAAGCACCCGGGAATCGTTCATGACCAGGCAGTCCCCTTCCCTGAGATATTCCGGGAGACGGTAGAAAAATGAATGCTCCGTCCGGCCGGAATGTTTGTCAAGGAGCATGAGCCGCGACTGCGTGCGGTCTTCCAGGGGCGTCTGAGCGATCAGCTCTTCCGGGAGGTCATAAAAAAAGTCTGTGCGTTTCAAAGCGGTAATCCTTTCCGAAACAGGCCCCGCATCCGTCAATCTCACTTGACGGGCGCAGGGCATTGTGCTTAAATGATGAATTATTAATCATTATATGCGAAATCTGGCTGTTGTCAAAACGAATTATCATTGAAAACCGGAGGTCTTGAAAATGAAGAAATACAAAGTCGGAGTAATCGGCGCGACGGGAATGGTCGGGCAGCGGTTCGTATCCCTTCTGGAGAACCATCCCTGGTTTGAACTCACTGTTGTTGCCGCCAGCGCAAGAAGCGCCGGAAAGCCGTACGGCGAGGTCGTGAAAAACCGCTGGATGATGGCCACCCCCATTCCGGAGCAGGCCGCCGCCCTTACGATCATGAACGCCTCCGAGGACATAGCCGCCATCGCGGAGAAGGTGGATTTCGTCTTCTGCGCCGTGGATATGAAAAAGGAAGAGATCCAGGCGCTGGAAGAGGCCTATGCGAAAGCGGAGTGCCCCGTCGTTTCCAACAACAGCGCCCATCGCTGGACGCCCGACGTTCCCATGGTCGTGCCTGAGATCAACCCGGAGCACATCAAGATCATCCCCTGGCAGCGCCAGAGGCTGGGAACGAAGCGCGGTTTTATCGCCGTGAAATCCAACTGCAGCCTGCAGAGCTACGTTCCCGCGCTGCACCCCCTCAGAGAGAAGTACGGCCTGACGAAAGCGCTTGTGTGCACCTATCAGGCGATCTCGGGAGCCGGAAAGAACTTCACTACGTGGCCGGAGATGGTGGACAACGTGATCCCCTACATCGGCGGCGAGGAGGAAAAGAGCGAACGGGAGCCGATGAAGCTCTGGGGCCGGATCGAAGACGGAAAGATCGTCAACGCAGACTGGCCCAGCATCACCGCACAGTGCCTGCGCGTTCCCGTGTCGGACGGCCATATGGCGGCGGTGTTTATGAGCTTCGACAGGAAGCCCTCCGAAGAGGAGATCATCGAGACCTGGAAAGGATTTTCCGGACGCGCGCAGCAGCTCGAACTCCCCTCCGCGCCGAAACAGTTCCTGCACTATTTCACGGAGCCCGACCGTCCGCAGACCCGTACCGAGCGTAATCTCGAGAACGGCATGGCTGTTTCCATCGGCCGCCTGCGCCCTGACACGCAGTACGACTACAAGTTCGTCTGCCTGAGCCACAATACGCTGCGGGGTGCCGCCGGCGGCGCCGTACTGCTGGCGGAACTGCTCTGCGCAGAAGGCTATATGGACTGATCCCCTGCCCGGCGCCGCAAAAGCGGTGCCGGGTTTTCCATATCCAAAAGCCATCATCATATACGGTCTTTCTATTTGACTTTCCCGGCAGCGGAACCGTATACTGGAAGCAGGAAAACAGAACCTGGAAGGAGGATTCCAATGGATCAGAAAAAGATAGACCGCCTGATCAAAATGGAGTGGGAGATGTTCCATTCCGTCAACGAGGGCGGACCGAAAGCCAGCTGTCAGGAGGATCCGGAGACGTTTTACGGCATGAGGAACGCACAGTTCAACTCCTGGGACGAGGCTACAGTAGACAGTTATTACAGGGATGTTGAGAATGCCGCGGCGTGCGGAAGGAACCTCGTCATGGAGAAATATATCCATATGATGAAGACCACGCAGCCGGAGGAGTACCGGGCGCTGCTCTCCCGTGTCGTCGTGCCTTCGGAGGAGGCCAGGATCCTGGCAAGAAAGATCACCGACAAGATGATCGAACAGACGAAAGTGCTGCATGAGCAGTATCCCTACATTTCAGGTGCCGGCCGTCCTCTCCGCTCCTCGGAGGATTTCAGAGGGTTTACGTCCGTGGAGACATATCAGCTGGGAGAACTGTACACGTACTCCCTGGACACGCTGAAATGCCTCTGGGCGCATTTCTGCCGTCTGGAAGCGGAGGGAAAGAGCCTGGCAAGGATCATTCTGGAGCATACGGTCGCCCATTACGGCTACGATTCCCTCGAGAAGGCAGAAGAAGTCAACCGCCGCCATGCCCAGATCCCCCGCGTCGACTATTCCGGCGCACAGAACTGAGCCATGGAAAAAGGGCTCGAACTTTCCAGAAAGTACTTTCTGGAAACAGCGGAACCGAAACTGAAAGATGCTTTCCCGGAACTCTATCCCCGACTGGCTGCCGGCCTCTGCGGAAACGGGTCTGAGTGCTTCGGCTATGACGACGAGGTATCCCGTGATCACGACTGGGGCCAGGACTTTTTCCTCTGGGTGACAGAGGAAGACCGGGGACGCATACCGGAACTGGTTTCCTGGAAACGGAATCTCCTGACGTTCTTCCCGCCCGAACACCCCCGTACGCAGAGCGAATACGGGGCGTCCGTCACGGTGATGACCTGCGGGGATTTCTACAGGCAGCTCGTGGGGACGCCGGATGTTCCGGACGATGTGCTCAAGTGGTTCCGCATCCCGGAAAACAATCTCGCCATGTGTGTCAACGGAGACGTTTTCATGGACAACGCCGGGGTTTTTACGTCGATCCGCCGGCGCTTCCTGGAATACTTCCCGGAGGACTTCAGGCTGAAGAAGATCGCGGCAAAGTGCATGGCCATCGCACAGACGGGCCAGTACAATCTTCAGAGAATGGCTCTTCGGAAGGAACCGGTCACGGTATACACGGTCGTATCCAGATTCATCGACGCGGTTACGGGACTCGTCTTTCTGCTCAACCGCGTGTACCGCCCGTACTACAAGTGGGAGAACAGGATGCTCCGCGGACTTCCCGTCCTCGGGGCGGATATCGGGAGCCTGCTGGAACGGCTTGTTTCCGTCACTGGCCTCTCGCCCGAAACCCTGGATCTGCAGAAGGACGCGGTGGACCGCATCTGCAGCCTCCTGCACGCGGAACTGAAACGCCAGGGACTCACCTCTTCGGATGACTGGTTCTTCTCCACGCATGGAGAGGAGGCCAGGAGCCGTATCACCCATGAGGTCATCCGTTCTCTTCCCGCTACCTATGAATAAAGATCACTTTCGTATCATTTGAAAAGGATGAAGCCAATGAAACAGATTCTCGTCATCGGCGGCACCTACTTTGCCGGCCGTGTCTATTCCATTCTCACCAGCCGCGGAGAGGCTCAGCGGGATGATCTCCATCTTCATCTCGTGAACCGCGGACGCTATCCGCTGAAGGGACTGGACAACGTGTCCCAGTATGTGTGCGACCGCCATCAGGCGGATCAGCTTCCCGGGATCCTCCCGCAGGGTATGGTTTTCGACGCCGTCGTTGATTTCTGCGGATATGAGCCCGGAGACATCTCTTCCGTCATCGAGGCCCTTCCCGGAAGGATCAGACAGTACATTTTCATCAGCACTTCGAGCGTCTACGCGCCGGGAGGACATACTCTCAAAACGGAATCCTCCCCCGTGCTGACTGATTTTGACGGCGGGACGGTGGATGACTATATCCGCAAGAAAGCGCTTCTGGAGGAGGAACTGAAAGCCTCCTGCGCAACGGCCGGGATCGAGTTTACGATCCTGAGGCCTTCCTTCATCTACGGGCCCTTCAACTATGCGCCGAGAGAGAGCTGGTATGTTCAGCAGATCTGTCAGGGCAGCCCGATCCCCTTCCCCACGGACGCCTCCGCAGGGTTCAGTTTCGTATACGTGATGGATGTCGCCGACATAATCAATCTCTGTATCGCTGACCCGAGAGCGTACGGGGAGGTCTTCAACCTCGCTTCCCCAGAGGCGCAGAACTACGGCACGTTCATGGAGACGCTGAAAGCCTGCACGGATCTGCCCGTGCGCACCTATGACGTGACCGTGGAACAGGTGCTCGAACGGAATCTTCCGCTTCCCTTCCCGCTGGACGAGGATGAACTCTACAGCGGACAGAAGGTGACGGATACGTTCGGCTACAGCTATACCCCGTTCCTGACGGGAATGAAGAAGACGGTCTCCGTTTTCACGAACGTATACAAGCAGTGATGAAGACGACCGCCGGCTGAGCACCGGCGGTCGTTTCTGTGCCGGAAGGCCAGGCGGCGGACGCTGGAGCTGAAAAACTCCCGTTTCCAATTCCGGTTATCTGTAGTATAATTAATTAATAAGATGCAAGTACGGAACGCGTCTGCGGAGCCGTACGAAACCGCACCGGAACGGAGCGTTTACCGGCCATGAATACGATACCCATATCCTTCCCCGTGTTCGGGGAGGAGGCAGTCATCAATCCTTCGACGCATATCACTGTGTTCGGAAAGAACATCTACTGGTACGGCATACTGATCGCCATCGGCTTCATCCTCGCTGTCGTTTATGCGCTGAGAAGATGCAAAGAGTTCGGACTGACCCAGGACAACATCCTGGACAATCTGCTCATTGCGACGCCCGTCGGGATCATCGGCGCGCGCCTCTATTATGTGATCTTCAACCCTGCGGACTATTTCGGCCCCGGGAAATGGGGCAATATCGTCAAGATCTGGGAAGGCGGCCTTGCGATCTACGGAGGACTAATCGCGACGGTACTGGCGGTATTCCTTGTCTGCAGGCGCAAGAAGATCTCCATGCTGAGCATGATGGATGTCGTCAGCCTCGGCTTCCTCATCGGCCAGTGCATCGGCAGATGGGGCAACTTCTTCAACCGGGAAGCCTACGGCGCTGAGACGGACGTGTTCTGCCGCATGGGCCTGCACTATCCGGGAGGCACGATCTATGTGCATCCCACATTCCTTTATGAATCCCTTTGGAATCTGCTTGGGTTCGTCATCCTGCATTTTGTCTCAAAAAAGCACAGGCGCTTCAAAGGGCAGATCTTCGTTTCTTATCTCGGATGGTACGGGCTCGGCCGGTACTTCATCGAATCCCTGAGGACGGACAGCCTGTATCTCGGATCGACGGATATCCGCGTGTCTCAGCTCCTGGCTGCGGTCTGCTTCGGCGTGAGCGTGATCTTCCTGCTCGCCACGCTGCGGAGCATCCCTCAGAAACTGAGGCTTGCCGTCGCTCAGGATCCCGATGCGGATGCTGCGGAGACGGACGTTACGGAAGAACAGGATGCAGTTTCCCCGGCAGCGGAAACAGCGGAAGAGGATCCTGGCAGCACAGAGGAAAACGCTGATGATTCAGCGGATGAAGACAAAGATAATGAAACAGACAAGGAGGATGGGAATGAACACCAGGAAACCGGATCTCAGTGAGATCAAGGAGACCGTCGTCAATACAGCCGGAGTTCTGCTGGAGAAGACGCGCCTTCTGAAAGATGCCGCCGGAGAGAAAGCGAGGATACTGACGCAGAAAGCGAAGATCCGCGCGGAGTCGGCCAGGAACAGCAGCCGTCTCGACCGCCTGTACGGGGATCTCGGCAGTCTCTATTACTGCATCATGAAGGACTGCCCCGACGAACAGATGAGGCAGCTGTGCGAGGAGATCACGGTCCTTCTCGACAGAAACGAGGAACTGGACCGTCAGCTGGAGGAACTCAGGCAGATCGAGGACCCGGCGGAAGAAACAGACCCGGACGGCGGCCCGGACGATGGAGAGGCAGCGCCTGAAGAGGCTGCTTCGGAGGAATCCGGGGAAGCTTCCGGAGAATCGGAAGAGACTCTCTGAACAGTCTGCACAGCAGATTATAATTATCTTAAGTTTTTTCTAATCATTTTACTAAAATCCAATTTTTCGGCAAATGTTGTGAGTTTAATCTCTTGACAACGACAACAAGATATAGTACATTTTTGAAGGATAATTTGCAGAATGTACGATTGCGGTCTTCTGCAAAAAAAGCCGGCCGAAAGGCCGAAACTATTACAAAAGGAGTAATGCCATTATGATTATCATCGGTGAGAAACTGAACGGTTCCATCCCCTCCTGCGCGAAAGCCATCGCTGAAAGGGACGAAGCGTATATCAAGGATATCGCGAAGAAACAGGCCGACGTCGGCGCCACCTACATCGACGTCTGCGCGTCCGTCAAGGACAACGAGGTCGAGACTCTGAAGTGGATGATCGAGCTCGTTCAGGAAGCCTGCGACACCCCCATCTGCGTCGACAGCCCTGATGCCCGCGCCTGCGTCGAGGCCATGAAGTACTGCAACAAGCCCGGCGTGATCAACTCCGTTTCCGGCGAAGGCGACAAGATGGACGTGGTCTTCCCCGTCATCGCCGACACCAAGTGGGAAGTCGTTGCTCTTCTGTCCGACGACAACGGTATCCCTGCCACGGCTGCCAGACGCCTCGAGGTCTTCCACAAGATCATGGCGAAGGCCAAAGAGTACAACATTGCTCCCAACCGCATTCACATCGATCCCCTGGTCGAGATGCTCTGCACCTCCGAGGACGGCATTGCTCTGGTCATCGAAGTCATCACCAAGATCCGCGAGGAGTATCCCACCATCCACATCACCGGCGCTATCTCCAACATCTCCTTCAATCTGCCTGCGCGTAAGGTCCTGAACCAGTGCTTCTGCTGCCTGGCCATGAACGCCGGCCTCGACAGCGGCGTTCTGGATCCTCTGGACCGCGGCCTGATGGGCATGATCTACGCCACCGAGGCTATGCTCGGCCTCGACGACTTCTGCATGGAGTACATCTCCGCTTACCGTGAAGATATCTTCGGCACGCAGAAGAAATAATCATTATCCCCTTTTGTAAGCTCGCTCAAGCTTAAAATATCAGAAATCATCTATCAGGAGGAAAAACACATGTCCAAGATTCAGGAAGTTGCTCAGGCCGTAGAGAACGGCAAAGTCAAACTCATTCAGGGTCTCGTTCAGGAAGCTCTGGACGAGGGTTGTGATCCCAACGCCATCCTCAACGAGGGTATGATCGGCGCCATGAACATCGTCGGCGACAAGTTCCAGAAGAACGAGATCTTCGTCCCCGAGATGCTGGTTGCTGCGAAGACCATGAAGAAGGGTGTCGACGTTCTTCGTCCCCACCTGGCCGGCGACGCTGTCGGCGCCAACGGCAAGTACATCATCGGCACGGTCGCCGGTGACCTGCACGATATCGGCAAGAACCTGGTTGCTCTGATGATCGAGTCCGCCGGTTTCGAAGTCATCGACCTGGGCGTCGATGTTCCCGCCGAGAAGTTCGTCGAGGCCATCAAGGCCAACCCCGACTGCAAGGTCGTCGGTGCTTCCGCTCTGCTGACCACCACCATGGATTCCCTGCGCAACACCGTTCAGACGATGATCGATGCTGGCTG
>JAEEGL014689612.1_pt1 | contig 15439 bp, 14 predicted proteins | sample 9134231 | NCBI WGS metagenome assembly JAEEGL01 (sample SAMN16246548, study PRJNA631951) | gut metagenome | biome: gut microbiome; feature: rumen; material: fiber-attached | host: Bos | place: Iran: Karaj | collected 2018-10 | reverse complement strand
GGGCCACATCCTGTGTCAGGCCCATAAGCGAAGTGATGCCGCTCCGGCCTCCGTCGGGGGTGTCGCTTATATTGAAGGAGAAGAGCGAAGGTACCGGAGGCGTTGTTTCAACCGGTAGTGATTTCAGGATATCCATCCCCGCCCCTCCTCCGGTAGTGAGCACCACCGCATCTGACTCCGGAAGGACGGATACCCGGCTGTTGCATTCCAGCCGCACGCCCTTGATGGACTTCAGCAGCACATCCACTATTTCAAGCGCATCCTGCGAGGCGGGAAAGATGCGTCCGCCGTCTTCGACGACAAAGCGCGCTCCCCTGCGCTCGAACCATTCCAGTGTGTTCTTGTAAGAAAACTCCGCGAGCGCTCTCTTCATCAGGGATGCGCCTCGCGGATAAACTTCATCCAGGCTGCGTACGTATTCGAAGGTGTTGCTTATATTGCACCGGCCTCCGCCTGTCAAGGCAAGTTTTGCCAGCGGCCTGGGGCCGGCCTCCAGAATACGGATGTCGGCGCCGGGGAGAGCCTCGTGCAACTGCGCTGCGCAGAAGCAACCGGCGGCACCGGCGCCGACAATCGAAATCTCTGGCCTGTTATTATGCAACGGGCTCAGCTACGGGCTCTACAACAGGAGCGACGGGAGCTGCGGGTTCAGCCACAGGTTCGGGGACCACGACGGGTTCCGGCACTGCGGGCGCTTCAGGCGCAACCACGGGCTCAACAGGAGCGACAACGGGCTCCGGAGTCTCTACGGGAGCGATGTTGGGGTTCTCTGCGGGTGCGGGAATCTCGGTTGCGTTCTCGTGGTTCGTGGCAGCCTTTGCGGATGCTGCGGCTGTCTTGGCTTCGGCCTTGATCTGCTTTTCGGCAGCGGAGACCATCTTCTTGGCGCTTGCAACCTCGCTCTTGGCAGCCTTGACGGCGTTCTTGCTGTCGGCAATCTTATTCTCTTCGCTCTTTATGAGTTCCTTGTCGCGGTTGACAATTTCCTGCAGTTTCTTTGCAGATGCCTTGTCTGTCTTGATCTCAGATTCGATGGCGCTGACTTCGCCTTCGATGAGAGAGAGCTGATACTGCTCGTCTGCAGTTATGGTCTTGTCGGCCTTGAAAGCCTTCTTCTGTGCGGTGTAGGTGTCTTTCTTGGTCTTCTTGAGAGCATTCTTTGCCTTGATGGTCGCATTGGCCTGATCCAGGGTGGACTGGTCTTTCGCAAGGACAAGCTTAAGCTCATTGATGTTCTTCTGGCTGGCTGCAATCTGCTTTTCGCTGACGGCCGTCTGCTCAGTGTACCTTGCCTGTGCTTCTTCCAGGCCCTGCTGTGCCTGAGCGAGCATCTGTTCACCGAGAGACTGCGCTCCGGCGGAGAAAGTGAGCAGCATGGCTGCTACAAAGAGAATCTTTTTCATATCAGTTGAATTAGAATTAATTAGCTCTTTAAGCCACAAATTTAATAAAATAATTTATTCATTGGCCATCTTGTAGATATCGAGCATTTCTTTTTTGCCCAAAACCTTAAAATTGCCAACCTTGAAATCTCCACCCCGGCTGCACCTAAGCGCCATCAACTCCATTTCCTCATCTGTGGCTTTCCGGCCGATGAGTTCCGGGATGGATGCCGGCATGCCTATGCTGTGGAAGAAATCCCGCATGGCCCCTATCGGTTCCCTGCCGCCGAGGACATTACGGGAAAGCGATTCAAACCTGGACGGGTCTTCGTCCATCACGTATTTAGCCCAGAAGCACCATAAAGCTGCAAGGCCGGCTCCGTGGGCAACTCCGTACATGGTGCTGAGCTCGTGCTCAAGCCTGTGAGTGCCGAAATCCGCGACTGCGCCGCATCCGGTCAGGCCGTTGTGCGACAGGCTCCCGGCCCACATGATTGTGGCCCGCAGTTCGTAGTTGAAAGGATCCTCCAGCACTTTCCTGCCCGCATCCATCACTGTCCGCAGCAGCCCTTCGGCAATCGCGTCGGTTATATCGAGGTGCGTTTTGCTGAAATAGCGCTCTAGCGTATGCATGAGTATGTCCGTCACCCCGCAGGCTGTCTGGAAAGCAGGCAGGGTGCAGGTGCGTTCAGGATTCATGACCGCAAAACGCGGACGGCAGAAATCACTGTTGCAGCCACGCTTGAGTTCCAGTTCATCGTTGGTCAGCACGGTGCTGTCGGACATTTCGCTGCCGGAGGCAGGGATGGTGAGCACTACGCCCACTCCGACCGCTCCCTCCGGTTTGGCCTTGGCATCGAAGAAATCCCAGACATCGCCGTCGTAGGCAAGTCCGTAACCTATTCCTTTGCTCGAATCGATGACACTGCCCCCGCCCACTGCGAGGATGAAATCCACCCCTTCGGCCTTGCACTGGGCAATTCCCTTACGGACAAGGGACAGGCGTGGATTGGGCACAACTCCTCCGAGTTCAACAAAGGGGATGCCGGCGGCATCCAGCATGGTGCGTATCTTGAGCAGAAGCCCGCTGCGTTCCGCGCTGCCCCCTCCGTAGTGGATGAGGACTTTGCTAGCTCCGTGTTTTTTAAGCAGGGATGGCAACTGCTCTTCGGATGATCTGCCGAATACTACTTCGGTCGGTGTGAAAAAATGAAAATCTGTCATGGTTCACAAATTTAAATAAAATAATTGTATCTTTGCGGCGAGATTCGCGAGAATCAAGTGTAACAGGTACCACTATAAAAACTGCAAGATGAAAGAAAAATACTCTACTACATTCCTGCTGATGGCAGTGGCGTTCACCGTCTGCCTCATCGCATCCAATCTTTTCGCCACAAAGGTTTTCCATCTTGGCTGGGAGATCAACCTTCCCGGCGCTGTGATCATTTTCCCCATCTCGTATATACTGAACGACTGTCTGACCGAAGTTTGGGGATATCGCAAGGCACGTCTGGTTATTTGGACGGCGTTTGCCGCCAACCTTATGGTCGTGCTTCTCGGCCAGCTCGTGGTCTGGCTGCCATCCGCTTCTTTCTGGGATGGCGGCGAGCACTTCAACTACATGTTCAGGATGGCTCCGCGCGTGGCATTCGCCTCACTTCTTGCATTCCTTGCGGGCTCCACTGTCAACTCCCTGGTGCTCAGCAAGATGAAAGTGGCGGATGAAGGGCGTCGCTTCGGCTCCCGCGCCATACTTTCTTCGGTTGCGGGTGAGCTTCTGGACTCCCTTATCTTCATGCCTATCGCATTCTTTGGCACTCCTGTCCGGGCGCTTGCTGCCATGATGCTTTTCCAAGTAAGTTTCAAGGTGCTCTATGAGATTATAATCCTGCCACTTACCACTGTGATCGTCCGCAGGGTGAAAAGCGCCGAAGGTGTGGACATTTTCGACGAAGGCATTTCATATAATCCTTTTAAACTGTCTGATATTCAATAACATGGATTCACGTAAAGATGAAGGGCTGAAGGCCCTTGGCAAGAAAACCGAATATAAGGTCAACTATGATCCTGCAGTGCTTGAGGCCTTCGAGAACAGGCATCAGGAGAACGATTATTGGGTGCGTTTCAACTGCCCTGAATTCACCAGCCTCTGCCCGATTACCGGCCAGCCTGATTTTGCTGAAATCCGCATCAGCTACATCCCGGACGTGCGCATGGTTGAAAGCAAGAGCCTGAAACTGTATTTGTTCAGTTTCCGCAACCACGGCGCTTTCCACGAAGACTGCGTCAACATTATCATGAAGGACCTTATCCGCCTGATGGACCCTCGCTATATCGAGGTCACCGGCTTTTTTACGCCCCGCGGAGGCATCAGCATCCATCCCTACTGCAACTACGGCCGCCCGGGAACAAAATATGAGGCGCTCGCAGAGAAGCGCCTCTCGGAAAGGGAGTAAAGGATTCTAATACTTGAACGAACTGCCGCCTACGAACTCGCGCAAGAGTGAAGTGGGCGGTATTTCGTTGTCCGGCACAGGCACGAAGTAGTGGATGAATTTGAGCAGCCTGTGCGCCTCAGCATACTCGGGGCAGTTCTTGGGCACGCTGGAAAGGATGGGCTCCGCATGGTTTCTCAGCACGGCGAATTCCACCAGATACGCCGAGTTGAACATCACATCCGCCTTCTCCTGATATGGATATATCCACTGGTCTTCCGCAGCGCGCACCTTGGGCCACTGGCTGATGGTCTGGCGCGCCGTGAAAGCGCCCTTGTTGTAATCACGCACGATTCGGCGCAGAAGTCTGTTGTCGCTGGTCGGGATGCAGTTGTGGTCGTCCAGCGCTATGCCGGTGAGAGTAGAAATGAAAATGCGGTACTTGATACGGTCCGGGATGTGCGCGGTCAGTTTTGGATTAAGCGCATGGATTCCCTCGAGCACGACTACGCACCCGGGATCAAGCTTCAGTTTCTTGCCATTGTATTCACGTTTTCCTGTAATGAAGTTGAATTCCGGCACTTCCACTTCATTCCCGGAAAGGATATGGATCAGGTCCTTCTCCAGAGCCTTGTGGTCCACTGTATCAAAATTGTCGAAATCGGGGGTTCCGTCCGGCAGGAGAGGGGTTTTGTCCCTGTCCACAAAGTAATCGTCCGTGCTGAAGGTCAGCGGCCTGAGCCCACAGGCTTTGAGTTGGACTGCGAGACGTTTGGAAACCGTTGTCTTTCCGGAACTGGACGGGCCTGTGATGAGCACCAGGCGGACTTTGTTCCTGCCGCAGTAACGCTTGTGGATATCTTCCGCCATTTTGACTATCTTCTTTTCCTGAAGGGCTTCCGCAATCTGAATCAGGTCTGTGCCGTTGCCGGCCAGAAGGCTTTTGTTAAGGTCTCCGACGGTATTCAGGCCCATGATCTCGTTCCACTTGTGGTTCTCGGAGAACATGCGGAAGGTCTTGGGCTGGTCCAGGTAGGGAGCCAGTTTAAGGGGATTATGCTTGCTGGGGCCGATGAGAAGGATGCCTCCATGGTAGAGACGGAGGTCCCAGTTGGTCAGAAAACCGGTAGAAGGCACCAGGCGCCCGTAATAGTAGTCTTTTGTCTTGCCGAGGGCATAATAATCCATGTAAACCTGGCCGCTGGTTTCGAGCAGTTTTACCTTGTCTTCCGCACCTATCTTGTGCATGATTTCAATTACCTGCTCGATGGGCGCCTCGAAGCGATGGAAGGGCTGGTTCTTATCTACAAGGCTCCTCATCCTGGCCTTCAGCTTGTCGACATCCTCCTGGGTTATTGCAGTGCCGTCCTGTTTGTGGAGCTCGCAGAAATAGCCATGGGATATGGGATGCTCTATCTGGATCCGGCTGCCGCGGAAGACGTCTTTCGACACCTTGCAAAGCAGGAAGCACAGCGAGCGTATGTACACACGCATCCCGCTGGGGGCGGTGGCATCGCAAAACTCTACGGTGCGGCTGTTGTAAACCCTGAATTTGAGCCCCTGGGATACATTGTTCACCTTGGCGGATACGATAGGAAACGGCTTTTCAAATTCGAATTCCGGCAGCATGTCAAGGAGTGTGGTGCCCTCCCTGAAAGCCTTGGTGGTGCCGGCGTTTTTGCAATAGACTTGGATCATCGTGCAATTTAATCGCACAAAGATATAAAAAATAGATAGATTTTTTTTACCTTTGCCGCATTGTTGAACTAAACTCTTTTTATGTGTAGAAATGAAGAAATTCCTGGTTGTTTGCACAGCTTTGTTGCTGTTGTGCCTCACTGGGACCGCGCAGGAGTTCTACCGCGCGGCAGAGGCTGACAATGCCGGCCGAGGTGTCGGATTGTCCGTTATTCCGAGGTTGGACCTCAATTTTGATGGCGATTTCACTTTCGGCGATTCTTCTCTCTATTCACTTTTCGAAGGTAATATCTCCGATAATCTCTCCTTCAGCATCTGCAACCACTGGGCCAGTTTCGGCCTTGCGGACGGCAAGTTTGACACCGACGGTATCGCATCCCTCTACAAGAATACCTTCAGAAGCGACGATGTGAACTGGATGGACTGGGGATATGCCACCATTTCTATCGGCAACTTCGGCCTTTCGCTCGGAAAGCAGTCGATGACCTTCGGAGGATTCGAATTCGATGCCTACGACGTTGAATCCTATTCCTTCCTGAATTCATCTCTGTGGAACAATCTGCAGGTGTATCAGTGGGGCGCCAAACTTGATTGGACGAATGAATCGGAGAACACCACCCTCTCCCTCCAGATGACCACGTCTCCCTTCGGTGAGCGGCCATTCTCCAGCAAATTGTATAACTATTCCTTTGAATGGCGCGGAGACTACGATGGCTATCAGAGCATTTTCAGCGCGGTTGCGTTGCAGACTGCTCCCGGTGAATACTATCCCCTCATCTCCCTCGGCCAGAAGCAGACCCTCAGCGACAGCTTCACCGTAGCCCTAGACGTTTACGATGCCGTGGGTGACGAGACCGATATGTTTGCAAAGGGTGTAACCTTCATTCCCTCCGTCATCTATGCTCCCTGCGAGAAATTCTCGCTTACCGGGCGCTTCGGGGCCGAATACAATGCGGTATCCAAGAATAAGGATTTTGTCCTTGGCATGAACGCCGAATGGCTTCCCCTCGATGACGGTTCCCTTCGCCTGCATCTTGCATCAGGGTACTGGAACGACGAGAGCATTTTCTCAGTCACCTTCGGTTTGATTTATTATCTGAACTTCTCCCTGTAGCAATGGCTCGCGAAGAAAGGATCATCAATATTGAGCACCTGAGCAAGTCCTTCGGGGACAAGAAAGTGCTCGACGATATCAATCTGTATGTCCGCCGCGGCGAGTTCCTTACTCTCCTCGGCCCTTCGGGATGCGGCAAGACCACCCTCTTGAGGATGATTGCCGGATTCCTCCAACCCGACGAAGGCAGCATCCTCCTGGACGGCAAAGACATAGCCGGAGTGCCCCCGCACGAGCGTCCGCTCAACACCGTTTTCCAGCGTTACGCGCTTTTTCCCCATTTGGACGTTTACGATAACATCGCCTTCGGTCTAAAGCTGAAGAAGACTCCTGAAGAGGAGATTGACAAGCGTGTTCGCAAGGTGCTGAAACTCGTTGCCATGTCCGACTATGAAGACCGCGACGTGGAAACCCTCTCCGGTGGCCAGCAGCAGCGCATCGCCATCGCCCGCGCAATAGTCAACCAGCCGAAAGTGCTGCTACTGGACGAACCCCTGGCCGCCCTCGATCTCAAGATGCGCAAGGACATGCAGATCGAATTGAAAGAGATGCACCGTAAACTTGGCATCACCTTCATATATGTCACCCACGATCAGGAAGAAGCCCTTACACTGAGCGACACGATCGTTGTCATCAACGAAGGCAAGATACAGCAGATTGGCACCCCGACGGATATATACAACGAGCCCGTGAATGCCTTCGTGGCAGATTTTATCGGAGAGAGCAACATTCTTAAAGGCCGCATGATCAAGGACCGCCAGGTCGCCTTCATAAAGCATATCTTCGACTGTGTTGACGAGGGTTTCGGCGAAGACGTTCCCGTGGACGTGGTCGTCCGCCCGGAAGATATCTATTTCACTACCGATCCTGCCAAGTGCCAGTTCAAGGCAACTGTCAACTCCTGCATTTTCAAAGGTGTCCACTACGAGATGTGGGTGGATACCGACAGCGGATACGAACTGATGATACAGGATTATGACCCCTACCCTGTCGGCAGCGAGGTCATGCTCTACATCGATCCTGACGACATCCAGGTGATGAAGAAAGAACGCCGTTCCAATGTGCTGTCCGGTGTGGTCAAGGATGAGGAAACCATACGCATTTTCGAAGAAGATTTCCCCATTCCAAACAAGTTTGAGGCCGGAGACAAGGTGATCGTGGATGTTCCTTTCGAAGGAGTCGAGCTCCTGGACAACCTCGACGAGGGCGTGCTCAACGGAGAAGTTCACTTCATCCTCTATATGGGTAACCACTATCACCTTACCATCAAGACCGATGGGGGCGATTACCTGTATGTCGATACCAACGATATCTGGGACAAAGGAGATCTGGTGGGCATCAAACTGCTCCCCAAGACCATTAAACTGAGCAAAAAGGATGAAAACGATTAAAAGATCCTCCTGGTCTTTGCCATATTTCATCTTTCTGGTGATATTCGTGGTCCTGCCGCTGCTGCTGATCCTGATTTATGCGCTGCAGGACGGTTCGGGGCATTTCACCTTCAGCAATATCACCAAATTCTTTTCCGACGGAGATTCGCTCAGCACTTTTGCGCTTTCGATAGAGGTCGCCATCGAGAATACCGCACTGTGCATCCTCATAGGATATCCTGCGGCCTGGATACTTGCCAACAAAGATCTTAACCGAAGCGCGGTCACCGTGGTGCTGTTCATCCTTCCCATGTGGATCAACGCCCTCATGCGCACGCTTGCTACAGCGGAGCTCTTCACCATGGCGGGAATCCAGCTGGGCAAGGGCACACTGCTGTTCGGTATGTGCTACGACTATCTCCCCTTCATGATCTATCCTATCTATAATGTGCTGAATAAGATGGATAAATCCTATGCAGAGGCCGCCCAGGATCTTGGCGCGACACCGGGAGAAGTCTTCCGCAAGGTGACTCTTCCCCTCTCCATGCCGGGAATCATGAGCGGGGTGATGATGGTCTTCATGCCGACGGTATCCACATTTGCGATTTCCGAGTTCCTCACCAACAACAAGATCAAGCTCTTCGGTACCATCATTCAGGAGAACATCAATAATTCAATGTGGAACTACGGCGCCGCCCTGTCGCTTATCATGCTTGTAATCATCGGTATAACAACATTCCTCCAGGGAGGCGACTCCGAGGAGGCTGTCAGCGGAGGGGCAATATGATGAAAAGCAGCGCCAAGATACTCTCCAGAATCTATATCTGGCTGATACTCATAATCCTGTACGCCCCCATCGTATTCATTGCGGTGTTTTCTTTCACCGAGGCCAAGAGCCTTGGAAACTGGACGGGATTCTCCATGAATCTCTACAAGAATCTCTTCACGGGAAGCATGCAGAATTCGTCCGCTTTGCTTTCGGCTGTGGAGAACACACTGCTGATTGCTTTGGTCGCGTCGCTTCTGGCCACCATGCTTGGGACCGTCGCAGCCATAGGAATCTATAATATGAAGGGACGCGCCAAGAACGTCATGACCTTCCTGAACAATATCCCGATGATCAATCCGGATATCATCACGGGCGTCAGCCTCTTCCTGCTCTTCGTCTTCCTGCATATCTCTCAGGGTTACACCACGGTCGTGCTTGCGCATATTACATTCTGCACCCCATACGTGGTGCTGAACGTGCTTCCGAAGCTGAGCCAGATGAATCCCAACATCTACGAGGCCGCGCTGGACCTCGGCGCAACACCAGCCCAGGCCCTCCGCAAAGTGATGATCCCGGCCCTGAGGCCGGGGATGATATCCGGATTCATCCTTTCCTTCACCATGAGTTTGGACGATTTTGCGGTTACCTTCTTCACCCGCGGAACCATAGGGCTGGACACTCTGTCAACCTATATTTATGCTGACGCGCGAAAGGGTGGCCTTACTCCTGAACTCAAGCCCCTTATGACCATACTTTTCCTGGTCATACTCGTGGTGCTCCTGATTATCAATATCAGTCAATCAAAGAACACAGATAAGAAATGAAAAAACTCTTCGCTATCGCAGCCGTGATTGCCGCTGCATGCGCTTGCTCTTCCAACCGTGAAGAAATCCTCAAGGTCTATAACTGGTCCGACTACATCGACGAGTCGGTTCTTCCCGAATTCGAGGAATGGTACAAAGCCCGGACCGGTGAGGAAATCCATGTGGTTTACCAGACCTTCGACATCAACGAGACCATGCTTTCGAAGATCGAAAAGGGTCATGAGGATTATGACGTCGTATGTCCTTCAGACTACATCATCGAGCGCATGCTCAACAGTTCGCTCCTCCTTCCCCTGGACTTCGCATCCATTCCGGATTCCATCAATTACATCGCCCTGAACAAGTCTCCCTACATGCACAGGATGTTCAAGGAGATCAATCCGGAAATCGATGCCAACGATTACTCGGTTCCCTATATGTGGGGTACGACCGGTATCTTATACAACACCAAGGAGGTCACTGCCGAAGAGGCCGGCACCTGGGATGTCATCCGCAACCCCAAATTTGCCGGGCAGATTCTTATAAAGGATGCCCCCCGCGACGTCTATGGGCCTGTGCTGATTTACCTCAAACAGAAAGAACTTGCTGAGGGCAAGGTTACTTTGCAGGAGCTCATGTGGGATTCTTCCGATGAGTCCATCGCAGCAGTGGAAGCTTACCTGAAGCAGGTTAAAGACGGAGTGCTTGGCTGGGAGGCCGATTTTGGCAAAGACCAGATGACCAAGGGCCGCGGCGTTATCTCCCTTAACTGGAGCGGAGATGCAGTCTGGGCCATAGAAGAAGCGGCGGAAGTTGGCGTTTCGCTGGATTACGCTGTTCCTGAAGAGGGCAGCAACGTCTGGTTCGACGGTTGGGTAATCCCCAAGTATGCAAAGAACATCAAGGCTGCCAGTTACTTCATCGATTTCATGTGCCGTCCGGATATCGCCATCCGCAACATGGAAGAGACCGGTTACGTTTCCGCCAATGGCGCGCGCGAAGTGCTGGAGAGTCAGATTGACGAAGAATACGACCCTATCGACCTGAGTTACTTTTTCGGTCCCGATGCCGACAGCGTGCATGTTAACCCCGTCCTCTACCCTGAGCAGAAGGTCATCGACCGCTGCGCTCTCGAGCATGACTGGGGTCAGGATACCGATAAGCTTCTTGCGATGTGGTCGCGGGTCAAGGGCGACAACGCCAACTCCATGACCTATATTATAATCGTCATTTCAGCCGTTGCTCTCATTGCCGGATACGCCGTATCCAAGAAAAACAAGAAGCATGGCCGCAAGACCCACAGGAAGAAATAATTTAAACGATACTGATATGCTGGACCCTAAACGCGGGCTTTACGTTGCCCATTCAGAAAACGGCCCTATTTCCATCTGCGGTAAGATGGCCAACCGCCACGGACTTATTGCCGGCGCAACCGGCACCGGTAAAACCGTTTCCCTGCAGGTTCTTGCAGAGACCTTCAGCCAGGCTGGCGTCCCCTGCTTCATGGCCGACATGAAAGGAGACCTCAGCGGCGTAAGCCAGCCCGGCGCCATGAGTGGATTCATCGAGAAACGCATGCCTGAATTCGAAATCGAGAATCCTCAGTTCGCAGGCTGTCCGGTGCGTGTATATGATGTCTTCGGCGAGCAGGGGCATCCCATGCGTACAACCATCTCCAATATGGGACCCATGCTCCTCAGCCGTCTCCTCGGGCTGAATGAGGTGCAAAGCGGTGTGATGGACATCATCTTCCGTGTAGCGGACGACAAGGGCCTGCTGCTCCTCGACCTGAAAGACCTCCGCGCCATGGTAGGCTATGTGGCCGAGCATGCTGCAGAATACCGCGTGATGTACGGGAATGTGACCGATGGCAGCATCGGGGCTATACAACGCGCTCTCCTGAGCCTGGAGAGCCAGGGTGCCGAGAAATTCTTCGGCGAGCCTGCCTTCGACATCTACGACCTCCTGCAGACCAACTGCGGAAAGGGCATTCTGAGCGTCCTGGCAGCCGACAAACTGATGCAGAACCCCAGGCTTTACTCCACCTTCCTCCTCTGGCTCCTTTCTGAGATTTATGCCAAATTGCCTGAGGTCGGAGACCTGGAGCTTCCCAAGTTCGTGTTCTTCTTCGATGAAGCCCATACTCTCTTCGAGGAAACTCCGAAGGCTCTGGTGGATAAGATCGAGCAGGTGGTACGCCTGATCCGTTCCAAAGGCGTGGGTGTGTATTTCATTACCCAGTCCCCTACCGACATCCCCGAGAACATACTCGGCCAGCTCGGCAACCGCATCCAGCATGCCCTGCGAGCTTATACTCCCAAGGATCAGAAAGCCGTGCGGACTGCTGCGGAAACCTTCCGCGCAAATCCTGCATTCAAGACCGCGGACGCCATCATGGAACTCGGAACCGGCGAAGCGCTTGTGTCGTTCCTGGACGAAAAAGGCGCGCCTTGCGTCGTGGAACGCGCAAAGATACTTTTCCCTCTCAGCCAGATCGGAGCCATCACTGATGCCCAGCGCAGGCAACTTATCAACAGTTCGATGATAGCCGGCAAGTACGATACCCCCATCGACCGTGAAAGCGCTTTCGAAGTGCTTCTGGCCGATGCCAAACGTGCGGAAGAGGAGCAGGAAGCCCAGGCTGCGGCTGTGGAGGAGCAGAAGGCCAAATCCGAAAAAGCTGCCAAGGAGAACGGCAATTCCAAGGGCACAAAGAGTATTTTCAGCAAGATAGCCAAGGCTGCGGCCGGGGCTGTCATTACCAGTGTCACCGCCTCCGTGGGCACTGCAGTCGCCAACTCCGTGACAGGCAAGAAATCCACCACCACCAGTGGCAAGAACATTGCCAACAAGGCCATAAAGAGCGCGACCAGCACTGCTACCCGCACTCTCACACGCTCCATACTCGGAAACCTGCTCAAATGATGAACCGACGTCTTACAGTCTGCTTGTTATTTGCATTTTCATTCGTGTCCTCCTATTCCCAGGAGGACACGAAAGGCATTTATGCAGACCGTAAAGACAGTCTCAAGGCAGCGGTTCATGTGGAGCAGCAGAAAGGTAATTATCTTTCGAAGATAAAACCCATGAGGGTGGAAGTAATCACTTCCGATGGCCTTCACAAGATGGCCTGCTGCAATGTTGCCGAGAGTTTTGAGAATTCTGCCAGCGTCACAGTGGGCTATTCTGATGCGGTAACGGGAGCGCGCCAGATCCGCCTCCTCGGCCTCAGCGGAACTTATACGCAGATGCTGGATGAGTCCCGCCCCGTGATGCGCGGCATTTCCGCCCCCTTCGCTCTCACCTACATGCCGGGCCAGTGGCTGGAAAGCATCCAGATAGCCAAAGGCTCTGCCTCCGTCGTGAGCGGGATCGAGTCCATGACAGGTCAGATCAACATGGAACATCGCAAGCCCACGGACGAGAAACCACTGTTCCTTAGCCTTGCGGGCATGAGCGATTCCCGTCTGAGCGGAGATGTGTCATCTTCACTCCAACTGAATGACCGTCTCTCCACCGTGATCCTTGGCCATCTTGACAAGAATTTCCAGGCTCACGACATGAATGAAGACGGTTTCCTGGATGACCCTATGGTAACCCAGGTCAACCTTGCCAACCGATGGTTCTACAATGGAGACCATATCAAATTACGCTGGGGAGTTAATGCAGTCAGCGACAAACGGAGCGGAGGGCAGCCGGGGTATGCCAGGGACAAGTATTCTGTCGGGCAGCCCTGGGGCAGTGATATAGGAAACCGCCTGCTTGGGGGGTATTTCAAGATAGGAATTCCTCTAAGGGACGACCACAGTTCCAGCATCGGCATCGTAACGGATTACACCTGGCAGGAGATGGATGCCGCATTCGGTTCCGACACCTACCTTGCAAGCCAACGCTCTGCGTTCGTCAATCTTCTGTATCGCAATCAGGTAAATGAACGTCACGATTTCACCGTCGGCGCCAGCGGAGTGTTCGACCGCTTCGACGAAAAGCTGCAAAGGATTGCGTCTTCCGCAAATGTCTTTGATGGCCTTACGAACCTGAGCGACATGGCTTTCTACGGAGAATACACTATCCATGCCCATCAGATGTTCACTGCAGTAGCAGGCCTGAGCGCCAACTATTATGGTCATATCGATAGATTATGCGTCTCCCCTCGCCTGACTGTCAAGTTCCAACCCTGGGAGCATCTTGTATTCAGATTCAACGGCGGACGCGGTTTACGGGCCGCCTTGCCGCTTACAGACAATATCGGCGTATTCTCCACAGGAAAAGCCTGGACAGGCATATACGACAGCCATCTTCTGGAAGATGCCTGGACCTATGGCGGCAATGCCACATTCTACCTTGGCATCGGTTCGGATCCGGAGAATTCTTATTTCAGTCTGGATTTCTTCCGCACCCAATTTGTTCAGCAGCTGATCGTGGACTACGAGAATCTGGCCAATGTCATCTCTTTCTACGCATCCGACGGCGCTCCTTCATATACGAATACCATCCAGGCAGATTTTGCCGTGGAGCCCATAGAACGCTTCACTGTCAATATCACTGCCCGATATACCGATGCGCAGGTTCAACTGGCCAGTCTCGGGCTTGTAGAGCGTGCCATGACGCCTCGTTTCAAGGGCGTGCTCAATCTTCAGTACAAGACCAATCTGAGTAAATGGATATTTGACTTCACCGCTGCTCTCAACGGCAGTTCAAGGGCATACGGATTCATGGGCATCGAAGGCGGCCGCACCCCGGTTTATCCTATGCTCTACGCTCAGGTTACAAGAAGGCTCAAGGGTCTGGACCTTTATGTCGGAGGAGAGAATCTTACAGGATTTACCCAGAAAAAAGTCATCCTGGGATCTCTCGAGACCCCATCTTTCGATGCCAGCGCCGTCTGGGGCCCATTGATGGGGCTTCGAATCAACGCCGGCCTCCGTCTGACTATATGGAAAACAAATTGATACTATGAAAAAGATAATCGCTGCGCTTATTCTTGTTCTTGGAGCCCTTTCCTTCACCGCCGCTCCCCTTTTTGCCGCATCTGCTGAGTCCACTGTCCTTCAGCAGAGCAAGAAAAAGAAGACCCAGACAGTCACCTTCAAGGTGAGCATGCGCTGCAAGAACTGTGTGAAGAAGATTACCGACAACATCTCCTTCGAGAAGGGTGTAAAGGACCTTCAGGTAGTCCTGGAAGGCAAGACCGTCACCATTACCTACGATCCCTCAAAGACCGACCCCGAAACCCTGGCCAAGGCAATAGAGAAGCTGGGCTACAAGGTGGAGCAGGCATGAGAGCCATAGAAGTCGTAGCTGCCATAATCCGCAAGGGAGATACTGTATTCGCCACCCAGCGCGGATATGGTGAGTTTAAAGACTGGTGGGAGTTCCCCGGCGGTAAAATGGAACCCGGGGAGACACCGGAAGAAGCTCTCGTGCGGGAAATCCGCGAAGAACTGTCAACGGAAATCAGTGTTGACAAGTTCCTTTATACGATAGACTACGACTATCCGAAGTTCCACCTCACCATGCATTGCTACATGTGCTCACTCCTTAACGACGCCCTGCATCTGAACGAGCATGAAGCTGCGCGATGGCTGGACCGCGAAGGCATCTACAGCGTAAAGTGGCTGCCTGCCGACGAGATCCTGCTTCCGATTATTGTCGGAGAATTAATCAGTAAGTAAATCCCAGTTCATCCAAATAGAGGATGGACCCCGCGACCGGTGTCTTGTAGCTCGTGGATGCAATGATGACCGCATATTTGGGAGCGTGGTCATTCTTATATTGAATCTCGATGCTGAAATCTTCGTAAGCGCTCATCTCCTTGTCGTATACCTTTTTGCCGTAGCCAACGAGGCCGGGCACCGCTTCTATGCC
>JAEEGL011914035.1_pt1 | contig 15439 bp, 16 predicted proteins | sample 9134231 | NCBI WGS metagenome assembly JAEEGL01 (sample SAMN16246548, study PRJNA631951) | gut metagenome | biome: gut microbiome; feature: rumen; material: fiber-attached | host: Bos | place: Iran: Karaj | collected 2018-10 | reverse complement strand
TTTCTGAACTTCCTCTGCGGCTTTGATATCTGCCGGCTTATGCCGGTAGGAAATGAATGCATTATAATGTTCTGACATTAAATTCATGATACATGAAACTGACACCGTCTGACGGTGTTATGCGCTGATTCCTGTTTCCCTGCAGAATACCGGAGCAGACTGATATGATAAATATTGTAGTTTTCAAAACTGAAGGAGAACGCTGATGAAGAAGCAGGCATATAATCCGTTTCTGCCGAAGAATGTCTATATTCCCGACGGGGAGCCGCATGTATTCGGAGACCGTATTTATCTCTTCGGCTCCCATGACCGGGAAGCCGGTGAGACTTTCTGTATGGATCCCTATGAAGTGTGGTCCGCACCGCTTGATGACCTTGGAAACTGGACCTGTCCGGGCATCAGTTATGAGGCACCGCAGGATCCGCTCTATGATCCGTCTGGGAAAAATGCGATGTATGCGCCGGATGTCGTGCAGGGCAATGACGGCCGTTATTATCTCTATTACTGCCTGGCCGGAAACCGGGGAAAGGGCGGCTACAGCAGCCCAATCAGCGTCGCGGTATGCGATACGCCGGACGGCCGGTATGAATATCTCGGGGTCGTAAAGAATCCCGATGGAAGTCCGTTTCTGAAATATGCCAACTTTGATCCTGCCCTGATCAATGATGCCGGGGTGATCCGTCTCTATTCAGGCACCTGGTATCCGGTCGCGGAGAAGCGGGAGGAACTCGGTGAGGAAGCGATGGAACAGGAAGAGGCGCGTATTTTATGCATGCCGTACGAGAAGATCCATGCCCTGCATGAAGCAGGGGAATCTCCCTGGGGGCCGCATCATATGACGCTCGGGGAGGATATGATGACGCTGACCTCCGAACCGGTGCGCGTGCTTCCGCTGATCCGCAGCGGAACGCCGTTTGAAACGGATGAAAACGGAAAGGGACACGGCTTCTTTGAAGGCAGCTCGATCCGGAGAATCAGCGGTAAGTATTACTTTGTCTATTCTTCCCGCAACAACCATGAGCTGTGTTATGCCATCAGCGATGATCCGGATCACGGGTTTGAATACGGCGGTGTGATCGTGTCCAACGGTGATATCGGATACAACGGCCGGAAAGCGGAAGACCGCCTGAATATCACGGGCACCACACACGGCAGTATCGAATGCATAAACGGACAGTGGTATGTGTTCTACCACCGCCTGACGCATAAATCCGACTACAGCCGTCAGGCCTGTGCGGAGAAGATCAAGATCGATGAAAACGGAAGAATCAAACAGACTGAGATCACCAGCTGCGGCTTGAATGAGGGACCGCTTAAAGGACACGGCACCTATCCGGCGGTCATCTGCTGCAATCTCACCAACGGGCATATGCCCCATTCCAGCAACCAGAAACAGGAAACGGAGATTCCGTATGCCGGAAGCGGAAACGGCGAACAGTTTATCCGCGATATCCGCGATAACACGCTGATCGGATATAAATACTTTTCCTTTGAGGATCTGCATACCGTGACGCTGAAGGTAAAAGGTGAAGGAACCGGAATCTTCCGCGTCTTTGCCGATCCGGAGAGAAAACCGGCAGGTGAGGCTGTGTTTGACGGCGCATCGGACTGGACCGGTCTTGTGATTCCGGTATCCGGTGTGTCCGGCGTGAAGCCGCTGTACATCTGCTATTCCGGGACCGGCCGGGCGGATATGCTGGAACTGACACTGGATTAAGGGACGGAAATGAAATCTGACACGAAGACACAGGAACGCGTTTCTGTGTCTTTTGTATCGGGGCTGAATCACGTATGATGAATTTATGAAGTACATGAAACAGGATAATTACCGGATCTCTGCAGCAGGACTCGGGACCACCGGGTTCTGGTCCGGCCGGAATGACCGTCTGCGCGCATGTATACGCGAAGCATATGAAACCTTTGGCATGACGCTGTTTGATACGGCGGAGATGTACGGAAACGGAAGAAGCGAGAGTGCGCTCGGCGAAGCGCTTGCCGGATTTCCGCGCGAACGGCTGTTCATCACAGATAAGATTCATCCCGACAACGCGGAACCGGGATCATTTGACCGTCACCTTGACGGCAGCCTGGAACGTCTCGGAACGGATTATATCGATCTCTATCTTCTGCACTGGCGTGAGAACACGGATCTGAACTTTGCGGTGCAGGCCATGCATGAAGCGCAGCGGCAGGGGAAGATCCGTTACTGGGGTGTGTCCAATTTCACGATCGATGATCTGAAGGATCTGTTTGCGGCAGGCGGTACGGACTGCTTCTGCAACCAGATCTTCTATACGCTGTATGAGCGCGGTGCGGAGTTTGACCTGGTTCCGTTTATGAAGGAACATGACATCCTGCCGATGTCCTATTCCTCCCTTGGATCGGATTACAGTCCGCATCCGGATATTCATAAAAACAGGGTGATCATGGATGCGTGCAATGCATACGGCATCTGCCCCGAGAGCTACATGCTGCGGATGAATATGGAGATGGGGTTTGCGGCATTGTTCGGCACGTCTTCGCTGGACCACCTGCATGCCAATCTGACCGAACTGAGCGAGGAAACATATCTGGCGCTGAAACCGGTGTTCGACGGGGAATTTCCCGCACCGGACCATGCGGTGCCGCTTGCGAAGATCTGATCTTCAATACGGAAAAGAACAGAAAAAACGGTGAGAACAGTTCCACAAAGATGGAGCGTGTTTCACCGTTTATTTCGTTTCAGAAACTGCTGCTGAGAATTGCATGCTGTTATCCGGCAAAGGAGATGTGCTGATACACGTCGTGAGTTGTGTCATAGATCGTGAACCCGGCTTCCGTGAGCACCGCATAACTCTTCGGATGATTCTCCTTCGGGAAAGTGAGGCTTCCCGGATTCAGTGTATAGATTCCGTTCCGGCAGGAGACATCCGGAATATGTGTGTGTCCGTAGAGCAGGATGTCGCCGGTGCGCAGCTTCGGGATGTTGTCCGGTCCAAAGATGTGTCCGTGCGTCATGAAGACACGGCGGTCCCCAAGCAGGAAGCTGCTGTATTCCGCATTGTACGGAAACTCCAGCATCAGGCCGTCGACTTCCGCTTCGCAGTTGCCGCGGACCGCGAAGATCCGGTCTGCGTATATGTTCAGAATGCGGGCAACTTCCTTCGGATCATGATTTTCCGGCACCGGGTTGCGCGGACCGTGATAGAGCACATCCCCGAGACAGAGGATGGCATCGGGCTGATGGATGCGGTGCGCTTCTTCAAAGACTTCGGCCGCGGTCCGGCAGCCGTGTATATCCGATATGACAAGATAGTTCATATATTTATATTCCTTTCACACATATCATATCGTTCCCGGTATTGGATTTGTGCGTCAAATCAAATGTTATAACATTAAGACAAAATGTATTGATTAATCAATTCCGGTTTGATAAATTGATACCGGAGACAGGAAATGACGAACACGGAACTGAAAAAAGGAAACGGACAGAAACCGCTCTGGAGTCAGCTGTTTGAGATTCTGAAGGAGCGGATCGCGGAAAATGTCTATGAAGCCGGAAGTGTCATGCCGACGGAAGCAGAGCTGATGAAGGAGTTTTCGGTTTCCCGCATCACAGTCCGTCAGGCGATGAACCGTCTGCTTCAGGACGGCAGCATCTCAAGGCGCCGCGGCAGCGGAACCATCGTACTGCCTGCCGCAGGAAAACTTTCAACGAGTTTTCATTCCACGTTTAAAGGCGAGGAACATAATCATCTTCAGGACCGCAGAGTGATCTCGGCAGGATATGAGACGGTGCCGCAGGAGGCAGCCGATTTTTTCGGAACTTCCGTGAACCAGCCGCTGCTGACGCTGGTGCGGGAATCCTGGATCAATGAAAAACCGGTGGTCCGTTATGTGACATATCTGAGTCCCGCCTGCATGGTAAAGGACACCGATGATATTTCCGGCTCCCTGTATGAACTGCTGGAAGAACTCGGCGATCCGATCGACCGGATCCGTGAGGTGATCACGGCATTCATTGCCGGACCGGCGGAGAAGAAGATCTTTCATCTGAAGAAGGATACCGCGCTCATCCGCCGCATCCGGAAGGGATACAGCGGGGAAAAGCCGGTGGAATATACGGATTCACTGTATCTTTCCGATGACTATCAGCTCATCATCGAAGAATCATTTAATAAATAAACAGACAATGGAGGAAATCATTATGGGACCGATCAGACTGACCCCGATCTACGACAAAACGATCTGGGCAGGAAACAGACTTGCAAAGATCCGGAACCGGGAATGGAACGGGGAAGGAACGTCCTGGGAGATCAGCGTGCATCCGTATGCGCAGTCGGTGATCGCGGACGGAGAACAGAAAGGGAAAACGCTTGCCTCGCTGATCGAAGCAGATCATGACGGCATTCTCGGTGCCGGTGTCACTGATGAGGATCTGCTGCGGTGCGCATTTCTGGATGCGAAGGATTCGCTTTCCGTGCAGGTGCATCCGGGCGAGCGCTATGCCCGCGAAGCGGAGAATGATCACGGCAAGACGGAAGCCTGGTACATTCTGGATGCCGATGAAGGGGCAGAGCTTGTGGCGGGTTCGGACTTCGCCTCAAAAGAAGAGATCCGGACCGCTGTCAAAAACGGCACGATCGAACAGCACCTGTACCGGATCCCGGTGAAGGAAGGAGATTTCGTTCAGGTTCCGAGCGGCACCCTGCACGCGCTCGGCGCGGGCATCCTTGCGCTCGAGATCGGTACGAATTCCAACACCACCTACCGCTTCTACGACTACAACCGGAAAGACAGGGACGGAAATCTCCGCCCGCTTCATATTGAGAAAAGCCTGGATGTGGTGGTCTGCGGCCAGACCGGCGCAAAGGTTTCCACCCCGGTGGATCACAGGGCAAAAGTCAAGCGGATCGCCGACTTCCCGGAATACAGTGTTGATCTCATTGATGTGGCGGGGGAATACTCGCTCTCTGCATGGCCTGCATCCTTCCGGACACTGTCCTGCGTGAAGGGGGAAGCGGAACTTCTGGAAGAAAGCGGAAGTACTGCGCTTGCGTATACCGAGTCGGTATTCCTGCCGGCATCCTGCGGCGATATTACTGTGAAAGGCGACTGCCGCCTGCTTGTCGGAACACCAAAGCCGCGCGCTGTCATGGACATCCGGGAGCCGCGGTTTGTGACAGATTTTTCCAAGGTATCGTCTTCCGTGACGCTTTCCCACGGGATCAAACGGCTGAAGGATATCGCTTCCTACTACAGGAATACAGAAGGCGTTGATCCGGAGACTGTGCTGTATGAGGTGCAGTGCGATGACGGCAATCCGGATGTGCCGGGATCCCTGTCCTACGGACTGACTACGATCTATCCGAACCGCATCAACGATGAATGTCCGTTTACGAAAGGGCACTGGCACATGGATGAAAGTGTGGAGGAAGTCTATGAAGGCGAAGCCGGGACCGGTCTTCTGATGTATATGAACCATGACGGCATGACATGGTGCGAAAAGGTATTTCCCGGCAGCGTGCATCATATTGCCGGCACGCTTGCTCACCGGCTGATCAATACCGGTGATGAACCGCTGAAGGTGCGGGCTGTCTGGCCGCCTTCGGCAGGACACAATTATGATGAGGTGACCGCGCATCCGTTCGGATTCCGCGTGTACCGGAAAGGAACAGAAATAAAGGTAATTCCCCATGAGTAACTACGACCGCTTCCCGCATATCGACTGCGGCGACTCCCGCGTGATCCGCGGCTACAGCAGTATCATTTCAGAACTTCAGAGCCGGATCGAACCGGGAAGCCGTTTTGTCCTGATCGCGGAGACGTATCCGGGTGTGCGGGATGAGGAGATCCTTCCGCAGCTGAAACAACTGAATCCGTCCCTTGTCATTGAGACAAAGGATCTGTATCTGCCGGATGAAGCAATGACGGAAAAGATGCTGCCGTGGCTGACGGAAGACCGTGTGTTCGGTCATATGTACAGCGGAACGGTCGAGACCTTTCTGGATCCGGATGCCTTCCGCACCGCGAAAGATGCCTTTGAAGCGGCATCGGGACTGATCCTGGTGTACGGCATGGGGGCCTCCCTGTTCGGAACGGGAGACCTCTGCGTGCTGTTTGATCTTGCACGCTGGGAGATCCAGCTGCGCTACCGTGCCGGAATGGGAAACTACAACTGTTCCAATACGGACGATGATATTCTGCGCAAATTCAAACGCGGCTATTTTGTCGAGTGGCGGATGGCGGATAAGCTTAAGATCCGGATTCTGGATTCCGTGGATTATCTGATCGATACCAATCAGGCGGATGATCCGAAAATGATCACCGGCGGACAGTTCCGTTCCGGACTGAAGCAGGCGGCGCACCGGCCGTTCCGTCTTGTCCCTTACTTTGACCCGGGCATCTGGGGCGGACAGTGGATGAAGGAGCACTGCAATCTGGATCCCTCCGCAAAAAATTATGCCTGGTCGTTTGACGGCGTTCCTGAAGAGAACTCGCTGCTGCTGCGGTTCGGGGATACGGATGTTGAGATCCCGGCGATGGATCTTACCCTGTACTGCCCGAAGGAACTGCTCGGTATTAAAAACTACGCCCGCTTCGGTGCGGAGTTCCCGATCCGCTTTGACTTTCTGGACACGATGGACGGACAGAACCTCAGTCTGCAGGTGCATCCGCTTACGGAATACATTCACCGCACGTTCGGCATGGCATATACCCAGGATGAAAGCTACTATCTGCTGGATGCCGGCGAGGATGCCTGCGTGTATCTCGGCGTAAAGACCGGCACGAAGCCGGAGGATATGCTGGGGGCACTGAAGGAAGCGCAGGAAACCGGAACATTTGATGCGGAACGCTATGTAAATAAGATTCCGGCAAAGAAACACGATCATTTCCTGATTCCTGCCGGCACGATCCACTGTTCGGGGAAGAACGCGATGGTGCTTGAGATCAGTGCAACACCTTATATATTCACTTTTAAGCTCTGGGACTGGGGCAGACTCGGCCTTGACGGCAAGCCGCGTCCCATCAACATTGAACACGGTTCGCATGTCATACAGTGGGACCGCACCACGGACTGGGTGAAGGAGTATCTTGTCAATGCGTCAAGGACGCTGTTCACCTGTGAGGATTACGAAATTGAACATACCGGCCTGCATGAACTGGAATTCATCGAGACCCGCCGGTACACGGTACGCAGAGAAGTTGAGATCGATCTCTGCGGAAGCGTCAGTATGTGCAACCTGATCGAAGGAACCGCCGCAAGGATCGAGAGCCTTGACGGAAGCTTTGAACCGTATACCGTTCATTATGCGGAAACCTTTATTCTTCCGGCAGCTGCAGGAAGGGTTCGCATCGTTCCCGAAGAGGGAGAGGTGAGGGTGATCCGTGCATTTGTCCGCGGCTCACTCTGTTGCGAGGAAAAAAACGGTGCGGGACAAGACCGGTCATATGGAGATGGAATCATTATGAGCACAGTTTATAACTCGAATGCATTTTACTATGTGCTTCTGATCGGGTTTGCGGCCTATACCGTGTATTACCTCTGGAAGGTATTTCAGTTTTTAAAGGGGAACTATGATGCCAGAAAGAAGTATCTTGCGCAGTACGGTACGGAAAACACCCGCAGCGTGAATCAGTTCTGGCTGTGGACAGCCGGCTACAGCATCATGATCATCTACTGCATCTATTCCGTGATCACGATCGATCCGTCGATCGAGCAGGCGGAATGGTTCCGGATGGCATTCATGTTTGTGGGGCTGATCCTGCTCGGACAGATGCTGGTGGCAGCTGTAAAGCGCAGTGCACTTGTCGGTCCGGACGCCATCGTGGTGGAGGATGCTGTGATTCCCTGGAAGAGCGTTCTGAACATGGATCCGAAAAAGCGCGGTCTGCAGCGGATCGTTGAACTGCAGACAACGCAGGGAAAATATACGCTTTCCCGCGAAATGGGAATGGTTCTTCACACGGAACACGAAGCGTGGCGGAAGCGCAGAAAAGAAGAGAAGGAACAGAAAAAAGGGAAGAAGAAATAATGTCGGAAAGCACAAAACGCGTCAGCGGCAGACAGACCGCCGGACAGGCAGTCATTCAGTTTCTGAAGAAAAAAGGCGCTCTGGATGAAGAGCACGCGGTCGGTTACGACCAGCTGAAAAATATCAAACTGACAACGCAGGTTCTCGCCTATACCATCGCAAACCTCATGCAGGAAAAGGTCGTGATCCGCACGGATGATGACCGCTACTATTTCAGCGAGGTGAACTGGGCAAGACTGGAGCGCAAGGTACTCGGCTCCTATTCCTTCCTGTTCATCATTCCCCTTGTTGCGGCGATTATCTTCTATTTTATCTCCAAATATATCTGATGCATTCCGGAAGAGCATCGACTCCGGGTTTAGTAAATCAGAATTTTGGTATTGTCAATATTGAGTTTGTACACATTTACGAATAAAATATAGGCATTAAGTGGAAACGGTTACAGCGTTCGGCTCATACGTTTCCGAAGGAGAGAAAATGAGATATGTAGTTATGGTCAGCCACGGTGAGTTCGCGCCGGGGCTGCGGTCGGCTGTCTTTATGATGACAGGACCGAAAGACGAGGTTCTCTGCACGAATCTGCGTGCAGACATGAGCGCCGACCAGTTCCAGGATAATTTTCGCGAACTGACAGCGCAGATCAAAGATGAAGATGAAGTGATTCTTCTCTGCGACATTCTCGGCGGATCCCCGATGACAAAGTCTCTGGAAGTTCTGTCCGAGCGCGGTCTGCTTGACACAGCGATCGTCCTGACCGGCATGAACATGCCGATGGCGATGACAGCAGTCATCATGAAGGATGTCCTGGAAGACAGAGAAGCTCTGAAGAACACGATCATCAGCGAATCGCAGAACGCAGTGGCGGAATTCAAGCCGGTTGCGGATGACGACGCTGACGACGACATCTGATTTTCGGAAGTAACACATAACGTGAATTCATAACAAGGAGGGAAAACTAATTTTATGATCACATTTATGCGTGTTGATGACCGTATCATTCACGGTCAGATCATCACCCGCTGGTCCAAGGAGTATCCTTGCGACGGTATCATCGCTGTCAATGACAAGGCGGCTACAACTCCGGTTCTGAAGCAGAGCTTCGTCGCTTCCACCGAGAAGAAGGTATTCATCTGGACGATGGAGCACTTCCTCGAGAGCGCACAGAAGGTATTTGAGAGCCCGAAGCACTACTTCCTGATCACAAAGAACCCGATCGACATGTGCACGATCCTCGTTGACAACGGCTTCGTTCCGAATAATGTCAAGGAACTCATCATTGGTCCGTGCAACGACCGTCCGGGAACCGTCAAGCTCGGCAACAACCAGTCCATCACACAGGAAGAGGCTGACGCGCTTGAGAAGATCTGGAAGAAGGGCTACACCGTAACATTCGCGCTCGTTCGTGAGACAGCGATCGGTGAATGGCCGAAGTTCCGCGGTCAGTTCGGCTACAACGGCTAAGCCGTTATCGTATTACCGGAAACATCTGTTTCCAAAACGTTATGATCAGATCCTGAACAGTCTAGGGGAGAAAACGTTCGGGTTTTGATAAAAAATGCTATTAAAAACAAAATAAACTTGAAAGGGGTTTGGATTTATGGCAATTTCTTGGCTCCAGGCTGCTCTGCTCGGTATCATGTCCATGTTCGCGGCATCTACCATCGCCTGCCTGGGTACAACTGTCGGTAACTACACTCTGAACCGTCCTCTGATCGCTTCCCTGTTCGTCGGCCTTATCATGGGCGACGTCAAGGGCTGCATTCAGATCGCGATTCCGATGCAGGTTATCTACATCGCATTAGTTACTCCCGGAGGAACAGTTGCTGCTGACCTCCGCGCTGTCTCCTACATTGGTATTCCTCTTGCATACGTAACCGCTAAGAGCCAGGGACTGGATCTCGGCGGCGCAGAAGCAGCTGGTATTGCCGGCGCAATGGGCGCTCTCGTAGGTACTGTCGGTACTGTCCAGTTCTACGGAACAGCTGTCATGAACCTCATCTGGCAGCACATTGGATGGGCTGAGCTCGACAAGGGCAACTTCAAGATCCTGACATCTGTTGAAACATGGATGCCGATCATCTCGCACCTTGTTATCTCCTTCATCCCGGTCATGCTGATCAACCGTTTCGGATCCCAGGCTGTTTACACATTCCGTGAAGCACTCCCGATGGATTCCTGGTATATGAAGGCTCTCTTCACAGTCGGTTCCATGCTCCCTGCAGTCGGAATGGGCATCCTGCTTAACTCCGTCGTTACAAAGCCGACCGATCTGATTTACTACGTATTCGGTTTCACACTGGCTAGATCCATGGGTCTCACACTGATTGCTGCGACCTGCGTAGCTGCTGTATTCGCACTCATCAACTTCCAGATGAAGATGAACGCTCTGGAGGCTAAGAAGGGCGGAGCAGTTGCTGTGGAAGAAGAAGAGGAGGATATTTAACAATGGCTGAAAAGAAGATCACGAAGGCAACGTTAAACAAGTCCTTCTGGCGCTGGTTCTATGGCAACCTGACCTGCTTCACACAGGAGCACATGCAGACATTCGGTTACATGTGGTCCATGCTCCCGATTATCCAGGAACTCTATGCGGATAAGGCAGAGCAGCAGGAAAAACTCCACACATATTCGCCGTTCTTCAACACTGAGCCGCAGATCGGATCGATCGTTGTCGGTATCACAGCTGGTCTTGAAGAAGCTCGCGCTAACGGCGCAGGCGACATCGATGATGAAATGATCAACGGTATCCGTGCTGGTCTCATGGGCCCGCTCGCTGGTATCGGTGACTCCCTCATCGTTGGTACATACATTCCTATCCTCCTCGGTATCGCTCTCGGTTTCTCCAACGGCGGTTCCGTTGCAGGTATCCTGTTCTACATCATTGTCTGGAATGCTACATCCATCTGGTTCCAGAGAACGATTTACATGAAGGGCTACGCTCTCGGTGGAAACGCTGTCGAAGTTATCGTTGGTGACCGTGCTACAGCGCTCCGTGAGTCCGCAGTTCTCCTCGGCCAGGTCATCGTCGGTGCGATGTCCGCTTCCTGGGTCAATATCACAACTTCCCTGAAGTTCGGTGAAGTCTCCCTCCAGAACAACCTGGATGGCGCTTTCCCGGGTATTGTTACCATGCTGTTCGTACTGCTCTGCTGGTACCTCATGTCCAAGAAGAAGATGTCCGCTGTCAAGGTCATGGGCCTTATGCTCCTGATCGCGATCGTCGGTGTTCTCATCGGCGTCTTCGATCCGGGACTGTCCTACGAATAATTCATTATTCGAAGAACAACTCTCAAACTCCGCTTATTCTCCCAAAGCGGAGTTTTTTTGTTACACTGTTGTGGTGAGGTTTTTGAACGATGGCAAAAATAACAAATAAGGAACGGGATGCGATCAAACTCGAGATCCAGGAAGAAAACATCATGCTCATGCGCGTGAAGCGCTATGTGCAGTACGGATTCCTCGTATTCATGATCTGCGTGCTGTTTCTGTTCACATTTCTGAAAAACAGTTCGGCCGGATGGCGGATCTTCGTGATCATCCTTGCTGTGGTTTCCGGTATCTTCACCGTGTTCAGCTTTACCGCATACCGCCGCGGCCGCAGGCATGTTCTCGACAAGATCAACTATCTTGACGCCAACAAATGAAAAATGCCATGACCATGTGTCATGACATTTTTACGATTCGGACAAACCTGAGAAAGGAAAGAATATGCTGTTTGATCTGACATTGAAAATCACACCGGAAATGGCAAAGGCACAGGGTGTCCGCTTCGATGCGCCTGCCGGGCATCTCGGCACACACTTTGATGTGATGAATAAAGAGTTTCCGCTTTCCTATGCAAAGCGGGATGCTGTCGTCTTTGACGTGCGCAGCTGCGCGGACCGTGAGATCACCTGCGGAGATATTTCAATCGATGCGGTGCAGCCGGGCATGTTTGTCGGCTTCTGCACCGGATTCCTTGAAAAAACAGGCTACGGCACCCCGGAATATCATAAGAATCATCCGGTGCTTTCCTATGAACTGATCGATGCCCTGATCGAACGGCAGGTCTCCATCATCGGGATCGATTTTGCCGGTGTGCGGAGGGGGAAGGAACACACGCCGGCGGATCAGCACTGCGCCGATCACGGTGTGTTCGTTGTAGAAAATCTGACCGGTCTCGATCAGGTGATCGGAACTTCCGTCATCAATACCTTTCCGATGAATTATGCCGGACTCAGCGGTCTTCCGTGCCGGGTGATCGCGGAAAAGGAATAACATGCATTCATAACATGCGGCTGTCAAAAAAAGGCAGCCGCTTTTCTTCGGCTACCTCAGTTTATCGACAAAGTCGTTGAACTCCTGTTCGGAGATCTCTTTCTGTGCTTCCTTTACCGCTTCCTTTTTGTAATCCTCGTTGTATTTCGCAAGGATCTCTTTATACAGTTCTTCATCTTCCGTATCGAAGAACTGTCCGCCGTAGAGCGCTTCCGGATGCGCATTCAGCACTTCCCGTGAAAGCGGCCGGGCACCCTGGCTTTCGACCCATGCGCCGGAGGGACCGACAACACGGAGATCCTTGTTGATATGCTCATGTCCGGGCAGGAACTTATCCAGCATCATGAAGTAGACGTTCTCTTCCGGATACCAGGACAGTTTGAACTTGTCGCTGCAGTAGGGGTAATTCTCCGCCAGCACCTTTGCGGTTTCTTTTGTCAGAATGAACCATGGACTGCCGATCTTTATGGTTTCATCCAGCTTGCGGCGCACACCGATCAGATCGAGGAAATTCGCTGCGGCTTTCGTGTTCCAGCGCACCCAGCGGTTGGTCGGAAACTGCAGCATGTTTGTGTAGGTGTAGAACTTCAGCGTCTTTTTCCGCAGGGCAGGATCCTCATTTTCCGAGCGGTCGATGTAATAATAGTCGCGCGGGTTTTCTTCAAGGAACGAAACGATCTCGCTGCGTTTCTTCACCGGCAGCATCCCTTCGGTCAGATTGATAAAGTAATCAAACTCCGCATCCTCATAGGCAAGCGCATCGCCGATCTGAAGCAGGGTGCCGCGCGCCAGCGACATATCGCCCTCCTGGGCAAATTCCAGCCGGCGTGAGATATGAACGCGGCGGCTGCCCGCAAAGGCAACGGTGACTTCATCGCGTGCTTTTTCATCGGAAACCATGATGAACACATGATCTCCCTGTTTCACCAGCTGCTGGCAGACCGGGACAATGTCATAGTATTTGCGTCCCGAATACATTAGATAAGCAATTCTCATACCACGCAATTATATCATCCGGAAGAGCCCGGTGCTTGCCCAAAAAGGCGGCGGATATTTATAATGTTTATTAGAGTTTCACGGGTAATTTTACGGAGGATAATAAAACAATTATGAGTGATTACTGTGTAGGCATTGACATCGGAGGTACGACGGTCAAATGCGGTCTGTTCAAGGTTGACGGCGAACTGATCGAAAAGTGGGAGGTTCCCACCCGCAAAGTAGACGCCGGAAAGTATATTCTTCCCGATGTCGCCTTCGAACTTCAGAAGCGGATGGAAGCGCATCTTCTTACGAACGAGCATATCCGCGGCATCGGCCTCGGTGTTCCGGGACCGGTCGAACCGGACGGACACGTCAGTGTCTGCGTCAATCTCGGCTGGAAGGATGTCTATCCCGCAGAGCAGATGTCGAAGCTGATGGGCGGTGTCATGTGCAAGGTCGGCAATGACGCCAATGTCGCAGCACTCGGCGAGATGTGGGTCGGCGGCGGACGCGGCCATAATTCCATCGTCGCGGTCACGCTCGGAACCGGTGTCGGCGGCGGCATCATCATCGACGGAAAGATCGTCACCGGCGCACACGGCCTCGGCGGCGAGATCGGACACATGCATGTAAGAGACGACGAGACTGCCTACTGCAACTGCGGCGGCAGAGGATGCGTCGAGCAGGCTGCCAGCGCAACCGGCATTCTCAATGAGGCAAAGCGGGTTCTTGCCGCAAGCGATGAGCCTTCAACCATGCGCGACTACGGCGATCAGCTTTCCTGCCGTCTGGTCTGCGACTGCGCAAAAGCCGGCGACAAGCTTGCTCTCAAGGCACTTGAGACCAGCTGCGATTATCTCGGACGCGGCCTCGCACTTGTTTCCTACGTTGTGGATCCCGAAGTATTCGTTATCGGCGGCGGCGTTTCCAAAGCAGGCGCATATCTCATCAACCTGATCAAGCTGTACTTCAACCAGTACACACCGCTCTCCAAAAACAAGCCGGATATCGTTCTTGCGACACTCGGCAACGATGCGGGAATCTACGGCGCGGCGCGTCAGGTGCTTGAATAATCATCATTGAAAGATCTGCTCCGGCAGGTCTTTTTTTCATGCGGGGGTGTTGTTAAAATAGCGGTATGGCTGATTATAAACTGTGGCTCGGGATTGCGGGCGCGGCTGCTGCGGCTGTAGCGGCAGGACTGCCGTACCGCACCGGCGTTACAACCTATACGCTTTCCTCGCCGAAGATCAACACTCCGGTAAAGATCGTTCTGCTTGCGGATTTTCATAATGACCGTTCCGATAAAGGGACGATCGCGCTGGCAAAACGGATCCGGGAACTGCATCCGGATCTCATTCTGATGCCGGGTGATATGGCAGAAGAACACAATCACCAGGAACGGACTTTTCTGCTCCTGAACGGACTGCAGGGCATTCCGATGTACTATTCCACCGGTAATCATGAGGAGTTCCGCTGGGATCTTTCACCGCTGAAGGAGCGTTTTCGGCAGTGCGGCGTCAAGGTGCTCGATGAAAAGGAAGACCTGTTCAGGCTTGGAGACACCACGCTTGAGATTGCCGGCATCTCCTGCCGTCAGGAGATGAAGCATTTCTCGCCGGAAGAGATCAGCGCGCTGTTTCAGACAGATCATTACCGGATCCTGCTGTCGCATAAGCCGAACTGGAATGAACTGTATGCCGGTGTGGACTGCGATCTTACGGTATGCGGGCATGCCCACGGCGGCCAGTGGCATATTCCTTTTGCGGATATTCCGCTTGCGGCGCCGAGCCAGGGACTGTTTCCGAAGTACACATCGGGGATCCATGATCTCGGCAGAGGAAAAATGCTGATCAGCAGGGGACTTGTGAGGCATTATCACGGCATTCCGCGGCTCTACAATGATCCGGAAATCGTTGTGCTGAATCTGGTGCACGGTGATTGAACTGCAGGATTTGCAAATTTGTGAAATTTCGATTGACTGAGAAAATCGCCTATGCTATATTAATTTAGCGCTCGCAAAAGAGTGCAGCGGAGGTTTAGCTCAGTTGGGAGAGCATCTGCCTTACAAGCAGAGGGTCAGCGGTTCGAGCCCGTTAACCTCCACCATGCCGACTTAGCTCAATTGGCAGAGCAATTGATTTGTAATCAATAGGTTGTAGGTTCGATTCCTATAGTCGGCACCA
>JAEEGL010101686.1_pt1 | contig 15439 bp, 12 predicted proteins | sample 9134231 | NCBI WGS metagenome assembly JAEEGL01 (sample SAMN16246548, study PRJNA631951) | gut metagenome | biome: gut microbiome; feature: rumen; material: fiber-attached | host: Bos | place: Iran: Karaj | collected 2018-10 | reverse complement strand
GTTACCATCACAGGTGATAAATTTCTTTTCTTTAGCCATTTGTTTAGAATAGATATTAAAAAAATTAATAATGTATTTGTATCTTAAAAGATTTTGTTTGCAAAAGGTGGAGTAGGGGACTCTTGTCAGTAGAGGAACCCTAAGAGCCAGAGCGGAATTTGGTTGTTGCGACCTATCTCCGTGTTATATCTGGCGTAAATGATGTCTGGCGCGTACCTTAATTTATTAGAGTTCTCTGCGTCGCATACACGGAATTTCAGCCCTCCGTCGACCAAATAGTACTGGTCGCGTCCCTGTTGGTTGACCTTGTGGTCTTTCCACAGCGAATTGACGAAGAACGTCTCCATAGCCGTCTGCTTGTCCACGTGGATAGGGTAGATAGCGTAGAGCAGGTTGGAGTTGTGCAACATCACCTTTGACGGCTTCTTGGGAAAATCTTCTCCCAAAGGGTAAATCATATTCAGTAGACGGGCATCGGTGAGGTACTTGATGTAGTTCATTACCGTAGCACGACTGGTTTCAATGTCCTTGGCCAGTTTCGACACATTGGGAGCCTTGGGACCTTCCTCGGCTAGCGTGTAGAACAACTTCTTGATCTTGGTCAGATACTTCAGTTCAATCTGCTTGATGAGCAGAATATCTACCTCGGTCATCATATTCATGGTTTTCAGCAGGTTCTCGGAGTAGTTGCGATGCTCCTGGAAAAAGGGATAGAAACCATGATGGATGTAGTCCTGGAAATAGCGGTTGGGCGATACCTTGGGCAGAATCTGCTTGATGATGTGCTCATGGTCGTTCAGGATTTCTTCCAGCGTGTAAGGACGGAAATCGTTGCCAGTCAACAAGTTAATAAACTCTCTAAAGGAAAATCCACGCAGATTGTAGGACTTTACAATACCGTTCAGTTCTGGATTCTCGTCCTTGAGACGCATCACACTGGAACCTGTGAAAACTATCTTCAGATTGGTGTACAAATCGTAGCACTTACGCAGTTCCTGCGACCAGTCGGGCTGTTTGAATACCTGGTCAATCAGCAGCACACGACCGCCTTTGCGATAGAATTCTCCAGCAAAATCTGCAATGCCGCGTCCTTGGAAATAGAAATTGTTCATATTGATATAAAGGCACTTGCGATCCTGAATATCAAAATGTTCTTTGGCATATTGGAGCAAAAATGTCGTCTTTCCGATACCACGCGTGCCCTTGATGCCAATCATGCGGTCTGACCAATCAATCTCATCCATCAGGGTGCGACGAACTGGCGCATTTACATGTTCCACTAAGTAGCGGTGGGTCCTAAAGAAAGCTTCCATTTTCGCGATTTGTTTTAAAACAGCCACAAAGGTACAAATAATTATCCAAATTGCAAAGCCGAGATAGCAAAAACTTTATTTTTTACGATTTTTTGTACTTTTTCTAAATTATAAATAAGGTATAGGAAACTCCACTTCATTTTATGAAATAATCGACATTATGATAAATAGAAAATCTGAGAATGGATTATTACCTTCAAAATTACTTCATTTATAAAAATATTCCGTATCTTTGCACAAAAGAGAAAATTTTCCAAAAATATGCGCACAAAATGATTAAGGATTTTAATTTTTTTGCACCGACTCGTATTGTGTTCGGAAAAAATGCCGAAATGCAGATTGGTGATTTGGTGGCTCAACAGAATGGCCACAAGGTTTTAGTTCACTATGGCGGTGGTTCTGCAGAACGCTCAGGATTGCTGGACGTTGTCCGGGAACAGCTGAAAAGTCATGGAATTCCTTTTGTGGAACTGGGCGGTGTGGTTCCCAATCCGTTGCTTTCGAAGGTTCAGGAAGGCATTAGTTTGTGTCGTCGTGAACAGGTGGACTTTATTCTGGCCGTTGGTGGCGGATCAGTCATTGACTCTGCCAAAGCCATTGGTTATGGCAGCTTGTATGATGGCGATGTATGGGATTTCTGGGCCGGGAAAGCTGTTCCTGAGGCCTGTCTGCCTATTGGCGTGGTGCTGACCATACCTGCTGCAGGCAGTGAGATGTCGTCCAGCTGTGTCATTACCAAGGACGACGGACTCCTCAAGCGCGGCATTAACAGCGACCTCTGCCGATGCCGATTTGCCGTCATGAATCCAGAACGCACCTATACGCTTCCTCCTTACCAGACTGCTGCTGGTGCTACGGACATCATGATGCACACCATGGAGCGCTATTTCTCAAAATACGAGGACATGACGCTTACGGACGCCGTAGCTGAAGCCCTTTTAAGGACGGTTAAAGACGCAGCTGTGGTGGTGATGGAACATCCTGAGGACTATCGCAACCGGGCTCAAATCATGTGGGCGGGCTCTTTGGCACATAACGATTTGACGGAATGTGGAACGGAGAAAGATTTTGCCACCCATCGTCTTGAACACGAGCTTAGTGCCCTATTTGGCGTTACTCATGGTGCCGGATTGGCTGCTCTCTGGCCTTCGTGGGCTCGTTATGTAAAGGATAAGCACCTGAGCCGATTCGTTCAATTTGCTGTTAATGTGATGGGTGTTGAGAACGATTTTGCCCATCCCGATGAAACCGCAGAAAAAGGAATCTGTGCCATTGAGGACTTCTATCGCAAGATTGGTATGCCCACCAACATCCATGAATTGTTGGGGCGTGAAGTCACTGACGATGAAATCGAGGTTTTAGTAGACAAATGCTCTCGTGGCAAAACCATCACCATAGGTGCTATGGAGGTGTTAGGTGCCGATGAAATGAGGGCTATTTACCGACTGGCGAAGTAGGGGGCACTCCCCTACTCGTCTTTCAGCGTTGGCAGTGCCAGATGGTAGCGGACGGCAAGAAAGCGCATGAGGCAGATAATAGCAAAAGAGCTGATAACTGTTACCTCTAACGGAACTTTTAAAAAGTCTAGGAACCAATAAGTTAATCCGCCAAGTACAGATGCCATTGCGTAGATTTCCCTTTGAAAAATGACAGGTTCGTTGTTCAGCAACACATCGCGGATGACACCACCGGCTGAACCAGTGATGCAACCCATGATAATGGCTACCCAGTAAGGCTGTCCGAAGGTGAGCGACTTTTGGATTCCGGCAATTGTAAACAGTGCCAGGCCTAAAGTGTCGAATACGAACCACGTATTGCGCAATCCTTCCATGTGCTTGGCAAAGATAATGACAAACACCAGGGCCAAGGCGGTACATATTATATATATAGGATCTGTCATCCAGAACGGCGTGGTGCCTAACATGACGTCGCGGATGGTGCCACCGCCGATGGCAACGGCTATTCCGCATACATAACCGCCAAACCAGTCGAAATGCTTGGCGGCAGCGTGTCTGATGCCGGAAATAGCAAAGGCAAAAGTTCCCAGAAACTCTACGACCTGCTGTATGATATCATTGTATTCCATCTTTGCGGTAGTATGATAGTCTTGCCTGTCACTCCTTGAATCGTTCTCCCCAGTAGTTGACCATCCGTTCGTAGAGTTTCTCCTCAGCCGGCGAGTGCTGACCAATCCACAGACGCTCGTTTTGAAGGGCGTCAGGCATGTATTGTTGGGGAGTGAAATGTCCTGGGTAGTCGTGAGGATATTTGTAGCCATCGTGGTAGCCTAGGTCCTTCATCAGTTTCGTGGGTGCATTGCGCAGGTGCAGTGGTACTGGCTGGTTGCCTGTCTGACGAACCAAAGCTAAGGCCCTGTCGATGCCCAGATATGCCGAGTTGCTCTTAGGCGACGTGGCCAGGTATACAGCAGCTTCCGCCAAGGCAATACGAGCCTCAGGCCATCCTATTTTCATCACTGTATCGAAAGCTGCATTCGCCAATAGCAGCGCGTTCGGGTTAGCCAATCCGATGTCCTCAGAGGCTGAGATGACCAGTCGGCGGGCTATGAACTGGGGGTCTTCCCCACCCTCTATCATGCGTGCCATCCAATACAACGCTGCATCAGGGTCCGAGCCACGAATACTTTTGATGAAGGCAGAAATGATGTCGTAGTGCATCTCTCCGTCTTTATCGTATGCCAATGGATTCTGTTGCAGACACTGTTCCACGAAGGCATCCGTGATAATCACACTGTCAGAAGGTGATGCTTCAACCGTTAACTCCAAAATATTCAGTAGTTTACGAGCGTCACCTCCACTATACCTTAAAAGCGCGGAAGTCTCCTTTAGTTCGATTTTTCGTTCCTTCAGATATATGTCTTGTGTGATGGCTCGATGGAGCAGTTCCAGCAAATCGTCCTTTTCCAGCGATTTCAACACATACAGCTGACACCTGGACAGTAACGGACGGATGACCTCAAATGAAGGATTCTCCGTGGTGGCACCTATGAGGGTGACAATACCTTTCTCGACAGCCCCCAGCAGCGAATCCTGTTGAGACTTGGAGAAACGGTGTATCTCGTCAATAAACAAAATCGGCGACGCCTCGTTGAAGAAACGGCCCTTTTGGGCCTTCTCAATGACGTCACGCACGTCCTTGACACCACTGGTAACTGCCGAAAGTGTGTAGAACGGAGTCTGCAACTTGTGGGCAATGATTTGAGCTAAGGTCGTCTTCCCCACACCTGGAGGGCCCCAGAGTATAAACGACGAAATGCGCCCTGCGTCAATCATCTTGCGCAGTACTGCCCCTTCTCCTACCAGATGCTTCTGGCCGATGTAATCATCAAGTGTCCGTGGACGTAGTCTTTCTGCTAATGGTTCTGCCATAATTTTCTTGCAAAGGTATAGGTTTTTGGGAAATTAACAAAAAATATCGGGTAAAAACTTGTAAATAGAAAATAAAGTATGTACTTTTGCAGACAGAACACGAAATTATCAATATAAAATAGGTAAAACATGAAGAAAGAGAAGGTAAAAGACATCGAAGTCAGCCCAGCAGAAAGCAAGAAGGGTACTGGCCTTAAGAATCTAACGAAGAGTTCTGTTTGGGATCTTCAGGAAAATGATGTTTTCCGTATGCTTGAGAGCGGTGCCAAGGACGCAGAGATCAGAGAGAACCTGCGCCACTATGTTGACATCATTCGTAGCGCATTCATGATGGAAGAGCTGAAAGACGACGACAAGGTAGTCAAACAGAAGTACACAAAGTTGGGATACAAGGTCAGTGTTGTCAAGACGGGTGAGGACACCAAAATCGTCTGGGCCGTGAAGAAACGTCCCATTATGCGTGTCACCGACCTGACCTACGAGAATATCCGCCACATTACAGCAGCCAAGCTTATTGAGGTGCTGGAGCGCAATTTCGGTGGAGGCTGGGACTCGTTGTCTCAGTCTATCCAGGACATTATCGAAAGTGGTTTTGACATCTCTACCACGACCCTTCCCAAGGATCGGCTGCACAAGAAGGGCGGCATGTATGAGAAAAAGATTGCAGACGGCTATGAGGTGCTTGAGGTGTCCAAAGGAACCTGGGTCGAGGCAATCTTTGCCAAGCTGAAGCCCGAGACTTTCAAACCCCGCATGAAGTTTGAGGATCGCGGAAGCGATGACGAAGACCTGGATGACGATGCCGATGTCGAGATTGAGGATACCTACAACCGCCCCGATGAGGACGATGTGGAACTCGACGGACCCAACGACGACGATATCACCGAAGACAACTATCGTACAACTTTCGAAATTGAGTCAGATCCTGACGAGGATGCCGAGAGCCTGTCTGACTACATTGCTGACGAGTAAAGTATAAAAATACCAATAACAACCTGAATCTTATGATTATTCCAAGTGTATTCTGGCTTGTGCCCGTGGCTTCCGTTGTTGCCTTGGGCATGGCCTTTTTCTTTTTCCGTCAGATGATGGGAGAAGACGAGGGTACTCCCCGTATGCGAGAGATAGCTCTTTATGTTCGTCGTGGCGCTATGGCCTACCTAAAACAGCAGTACAAGGTAGTCGGCATTGTATTTGCCGTTCTCTGTGTACTGTTTGCCATCATGGCCTATGGTCTGCATGTTCAGAATCCCTGGGTGCCTTTTGCCTTCCTGACAGGTGGTTTCTTCTCGGGCCTTGCCGGCTTCTTCGGCATGAAGACTGCCACCTATGCTTCCGCCCGTACTGCCAATGCTGCTCGCAAGAGCCTGGACAGCGGGTTGAAGGTAGCCTTCCGTTCCGGTGCCGTCATGGGGCTCACTGTGGTGGGGCTGGGCCTGCTTGACATTGCTCTGTGGTTTATCATCCTGAATGTCTTCGATACTGACGGACTCATCTCCATCACCACCACCATGCTGACCTTTGGTATGGGTGCCTCCACGCAGGCTCTTTTCGCCCGTGTGGGTGGTGGTATTTACACCAAAGCTGCCGATGTAGGTGCCGATATAGTGGGTAAGGTCGAAGCTGACATCCCTGAGGATGATCCCCGCAATCCTGCCACCATTGCCGACAACGTAGGCGACAACGTAGGCGATGTAGCCGGTATGGGTGCAGACCTCTATGAGAGTTATTGTGGCTCCGTGCTGTCTACGGCCGCCCTGGGTGCTTCTGCTTTTGCAGCCAGCACGATGGATGGCATGCAGCTCAAGGCAGTCATCGCACCTATGCTGATAGCCGCTGTGGGTGTGTTCCTCTCACTTATTGGCATCTTCCTGGTACGCACCAAGGAGGGAGCCACCATGAAGGACCTGCTTCACTCGCTATCACTAGGTACAAACGTCTCGGCGCTGCTCATAGCCGTAGCCACCTTTGCCATTCTATACTTCCTGGGCATCGAGAATTGGCTAGGCCTCTCCTGCTCCGTGATCTCGGGCCTCGTGGCTGGTGTCATCATCGGACAGGCTACCGAGTACTACACCTCCCACTCTTACAAACCTACCCAGCGCATCTCAGAAGCAGGCAAGACGGGTGCTGCCACCGTTATTATAAAAGGTATAGGCACTGGTATGATATCCACCTGTATCCCCGTCATCACCATTGGTGTGGCCATCATGCTCAGCTACTGCTTTGCCAACGGCTTCGACCTCTCAATGTCTTCTGCTAGTCTTTCCCACGGCCTCTATGGCATAGGTATTGCCGCAGTGGGTATGCTCTCTACGCTGGGCATCACCCTTGCCACTGACGCCTACGGACCTATTGCCGACAATGCCGGTGGTAATGCCGAGATGAGCGAACTCGGCGAGGAAGTACGCCATCGTACAGACGCCCTCGACGCCCTGGGCAACACCACTGCTGCGACGGGTAAGGGCTTCGCCATTGGTTCTGCTGCTCTCACTGCACTGGCTTTGCTTGCCAGCTATATTGAGGAAATCAAGATTGCTATGGAACGTGGTGGTGTGATGATGCAGAATGTCAAAGGCGAAATTATTGCAGCATCTCAGGCTACCATCCCCGACTTCATGAACTACTTCCAGGTAAACCTCATGAACCCCAAGGTGCTCGTAGGTGCTTTTATCGGCGCTATGGCTGCCTTCCTGTTTTGTGGTCTTACTATGGAGGCTGTCGGACGTGCAGCCCAGAAAATGGTCGAAGAGGTTCGGCGCCAGTTCCGCGAGATTCCTGGCATCCTCGATGGTAAGGGAACTCCCGACTATGGCTCTTGTGTCGAGATTTCCACCCGTGCTGCTCAGCACGAGATGATCTTCCCCTCCCTGTTGGCTATTGCCATCCCTATTGTCGTAGGTATCGTCCTCGGCGTTGCTGGTGTACTCGGCCTGTTGGTAGGCGGCTTGGCGGGAGGTTTCACGCTGGCTGTATTCATGGCCAATGCCGGTGGTGCTTGGGACAATGCCAAGAAAATGGTTGAGGAGGGCAACTTCGGCGGCAATGGTTCGTTTGCCCACAAGGCTACCATTGTCGGCGACACCGTTGGCGATCCCTTCAAGGATACCTCAGGTCCGTCACTCAACATTCTTATCAAACTGATGTCTATGGTAAGCATTGTGATGGCAGGACTGACCATATTGTTCATCTGACAATTCGTCAAAAAGCAAACAAAATGGCTCGAAAATTCGGTTTTCGGGCTTTTTTTTGTCTTTTTTTTGAAAAAAGTGCTCAAAAAGTTTGGTGGGTTCGAGGAAAGTTTGTACCTTTGCACCCGCAAACAAGAAAAGGATGCACCCGTAGCTCAGTTGGTAGAGCACCTGACTCTTAATCAGGGTGTCCAGGGTTCGAGCCCCTGCGGGTGTACAAAGAGAGAGGTAAACTGAAAAGTTTATCTCTTTTTTCTTTTCATTTTTTTTGCTGTCTCAGATATTTTCATTACTTTTGCACATAATAACCAATAATTTAAAATTTTTCTACTATGTCATTGCTAATGATTCTCCAACTTCTGATAGTGCTTGGCGCACTTTGGATTGGTTCTCGCTATGGTAGTCTGGCCTTGGGTGCCATCTCGGGCATCGGTCTTGCCCTACTTGTTTTCGGTTTCGGCCTCAAGCCTGGAACACCCCCGACAGACGTTATCTACATCATCATTGCCGCAGTCACCTGTGCAGGCATCATGCAGGCATCAGGAGGCATGGACTGGCTCATCCAGATAGCCGAACGTCTGTTACGCAAGCACCCTGACCGTATTACCTTCCTGGCACCGCTTTGTACATTCTTTCTCACTGTGTTGGTGGGTACAGGTCATGTAGTCTACACGCTCATGCCCATCATCTGCGACATTGCCCTTAAAAAGGGCATCCGCCCTGAGCGTCCCTGTGGTGTTGCCTCTATCGCTTCACAGGTGGGAATCACCTGTTCCCCTATTGCTGCTGCTGTCGTTGCCTTTGTCAGCATCTCCAATGCCAATGGCTTCGACATTACCATCCCCCAGGTGCTGATGATTTCCATCCCTTCGTGCATCTGTGGTCTGATGGCCGCAGCCACTGCCTCCTACCATCGTGGCCTCGACCTCGACAAGGATCCCGTGTTCCAGCAACGTCTGAATATTCCCGAGCAACGTGACTACATCTATGGTTCCTCAGCCACTACTCTCGATCGTGTCATTCCCATAGAAGCCAAGCGTGCCGTCTTCATCTTCCTGGGCGCTCTTGCTGTCATCGTCTTCTTCGCTATTTTCCAAAATGCCCTGCCCTCATACGACACCCTGCGCGGCGTCAAGGGTACCGACCCTCTGGTCGTCAACGAACAGCTGACACTTACTGCAGACCAGTTGGTCAAGGCCAAGATACATGTCGAAGGTATGACCGAGTTCTTCTCCAAGCCGCTGGCCATGAACCTCGTCATCCAGATTGTCATGATCTCTGCTGCAGCCCTGATGATTATCTTCTGCAAAGCCTCTCCCAAGAAAGCCGTCGCCGGACCCGTGTGGCAGTCTGGTATGGTTGCCGTCGTCGCCATCTATGGCATCGCTTGGCTCGCCGATACCTATTTCTCCAACTATATGGCTACCATGCAGTCCATGTTGACCGACATCGTCAAAGAGTACCCCTGGTCCATTGCCTTCGTTTTCTTTTTAGTTTCCGTGCTCATCAACTCGCAGGGAGCCGTTGTCGTTGCCATGCTGCCTCTTGCCTACTCGTTGGGCATCTCGGGACCTGTCCTGTTGGGTGTACTGCCCTCTGTCTATGGCTATTTCTTCATTCCGAACTATCCCTCCGACATTGCCACAGTCAATTTCGACCGCTCTGGTACCACAGTCATTGGCAAGTATTTGCTGAACCACTCGTTCATGATGCCTGGACTTATCTGCGTTATCACCTCAACGCTTGTGGCATACCTTTTGTCTATAATTATCTATTAAAGATTAACAAATTAAACCATACAACACAATGAATAAAAACAAACAATTTGTCATCTCCATCAATCGAGAGTTAGGTAGCGGTGGCCGTACCGTTGGTGAGAAACTGGCCCAGAAACTGGGCGTGTCTTTCTACGACAAGGCTCTTATCAAGGCCCTTGAGGAAAAGTATAACCTTACTGCAGAGGAAATCGAGGCCCTCAAGGGACGCAGCCACTCCTGGTGGGCCGACTTCAAGCGTGTGATAGGCCTCGGCTATTCAGTTTCCAACAACCCAGACTACACGCCCTCCCTCATCAACGAGCCCGACCTACTCACCACTGACGAGATGTATCGTGCCGAGTGCGAGATACTCAATGGCATGGCTGCTGACGAATCGTGCATCATTGCCGGCCGTAGCGGATTCTACATCTTCCGCAACCATCCCAACCACCTCAGCATCCTCATACAGGCTTCAATGGAGCAGCGTGTCCAGCGTCTTGTCCGCAAGCGCGACATCACGCCCCAGCAGGCTGAGGCCATCATTAAAGAGGTTGACACTATGCGCGATAACTACATCACCAAGTACACTGGTACCAATCGCTATGATGCTCGTTATTACGACCTTGTCATCAACATGGACGGCAAGACTGAGGACCAGATTGTCGAACTCATCCTGCAGTACATCGGATAGTTGGGTTCCATCCATACCCGTCATATTAAAGACTCTGAGGGGAAACAATCTGTATCACCAGATGCTTCCCCTCAGCGTTTGTTTTCAGGACGAAATCCTTTCTTTATTTCTTGCAGTTTTTCTTGCACTTGTGGTTGTTAGGACACTCCTTGCAACCCTTGTCGCCACATTCAGCCTTGCACTCGGTGCACTTCTTGCAGTCCTTTGCCTTAGCCTTGGCATCCTTCTTACAGCAAGCCTTCTGCTGCTCACAGCACTCTTTCTTGTCCTGCTGCTTCTTCTCACAGCATTCCTTCTTGTCCTTTTTCACGTTGTCCTGTGCATTCACATTTGTAGTGAAGCACATCATGGCCATCATCATCATGGCACTCAAAATCACTTTTTTCATTTTTCCTTTATTGGTTTTGGTGATACACTTCATTTTTGATACTGCAAAATTAATGTATTTTCCTGAAACTTCCAAAATTAAGCGCTATCATCCTATTTGAATTAGACATTTTTAGGTAAGAATGCACAATGTTTTTCATTTTTTTTATTGATTTTCTTTGTTTTTGAGATTTTATTTGTAATTTCGCAGTCAGTGAATATCTGCCTATGCATCGACATTTTTTCATATTGCTTAGTTTTGTGATCCTGGTCGTCTCAGCATTTGCTCAGGACAGTTTGCCCATTGTAGAGATAAAGGCAGACAGGACGATGGTTTATCCTCAGAGAATGGAGTTGACGGGAGAAGAGACGCTGATGGATGTCCTGCAGATGATGCCCGACTTGATGATATCCGGTTACGAGGATGTTATTACTAGTTATAACCTCCGTATCGACAATGTTCCGATGAATGGTGATCTAAGGTTGATTCTTAGCCAGATGAAAGCTAAGGACATCTCTAAGATTCAAGTTTGTGACAATACGGGTGTCGCAAAGGGATCCATAGGTAAGAGCAGAGTACTGGATATCAATATGGTCATGCCTGATTCGTTGAAAGGTTTCGTCGAGGGCCAGGGAGACTTCGGCAAGGATGCTGGGGGCAGCGGTACCATCAATGCACTATACGGCAGCAAAACTACTGATTTATATGCCAATGCGACTTATTGCTATCAGAATGGCAACAAAGAGTTTTTGACCCTTCACATGACCAATCGCTTTGACGACAGGAACAAGTTGTTGACCTATTTCACCCAGCAGTATCAGGAACTGTCCCCTCTCACGACTCGCAAAGTCATGGGCAGGGCGAGATATTTCCACACCTTCAACGATCTGGGCACAGAACTACTTGTGGTAGGAAGCTATCAATCTGCCAGCGACAATTCCTACTCCCACAAGCTGCCGTTGTATACCCTTGAACTCAATACCCCCCTGTTTTGCGACCGCCTATCCATGATGTTCGGTGTGGAGGGTGACTATCTCATGACCGAACAAAAGTCGAGGGACTGGAGTTGGAACATCTATAACAATGATATCTACCTGCAGTTCACCTATACCCTGCCCCACTGGCGGTTCACTACCGGCTATCGCGTAATGTTCTATGGCTACAAGGTGATGGACGAGGCCGACAGCCAAAAATATACTGACACCCGCAACAACACCAACGTCAGTGTCATTTATGTGCCCAACGCCCGCAATCAGATACAGCTGGGCTATTATCGCAAGTACTATAACCCCGCCTATGAAGCCCTTTTCACCAATGAAACTACGCTCTCCGATGCAGACTGGTCCATTGTCGAGGGACAGTTGCAAGAATGGGACATCCATCAGGTCAAGCTGGCCTACGCCTATAGCAGACCGAAGTTCACCCTACAGACAGAGGCGAGTTATTATATGGCGAAAGGAGAGGACAACCTGGCCGAGCTCAACACCTCAGCTTATTGGAAGAACCATTGGCTGACATTTGCGGGTGGAGCCAATCTGTATATGGCCAAGGACATCGTCTTTGCCTTACTCAGGGTAGCCCCCACAGCCCATCTTCCCTATGCGTGGCAGATAGGAATGCAGATACTGTATTGCACCAAGCGGACACCCATGCGTGAGGAATATGGCACACCCGTCTATGGCTGCCTGTCCGTCAGCAGGCAGTTTGGCAGGCATTGGCACATGGGTGTCGACTGGCACGACATGTTCGATGTCTTTTGTAGCGAAGCCAAGGTTAACCGGCATGCTGCCAATATCAAGCTACAGTTTAGATTTTGAAAACATGAAACCTGAAACAAAAATAATTGACTATGACATACATTGAACTCGACATGATCCAGACCGCCGGCATCGGAGCCTTAGCCCTCATCGTCGGTATGATCCTGACGCGAAGGATTTCATTCCTTCAGCGGTTTTGTGTACCCTCGCCCGTCAGCGGTGGCATCATTTTTTCCCTGCTCACACTACTACTCTATGGGTGTTTCGATATAGAGGTGTCGTTCGATGGCACATTGAAAGATATCTTCATGTTGGTTTTTTTTACCTGCGTAGGATACCAGAGCGATCTGAAGGTCATCAAGCAAGGAGGCAAGCTGCTCATCATCATGCTTATCCTGTTGGTCTTCGTCATTACCATGCAAAACCTGATGCCCATAGCCATAACTCGCTTCATGGGTGTCGACCCATTGGTTGGAATGGCCGCAGGTAGCATATCCATGACGGGCGGACACGGCACCGCAGGCGGATTTGCCAAAGTACTTGAAATGATGGGACTACACGGAGCTGCAACCATTGGCATGGCTGCAGCTACCTTTGGACTCGTTGCAGGCTCCATGCTCGGCGGTCCGCTGGCAGAGAGGATTGTCCGCACCAAACTTACCCATGAGCAAATGCAGCAACCGGACGAAGATATCGATCCCGCCATGGCTGGTATCGAGAGCGATGAGGCTTCACCGGCAGGTCGTGCCAAGCGTGTCAGCACCAACGAGCAGGAGTTTCAGCAGTATGCCAAAGCCACCTATTGGATCCTCCTGGCTATGGGTGGAGGCACCCTGTTGAATTGGCTGCTAGCAAAGTCTGGCATCACGTTCCCCCCTTATTTTGGCGCTCTGATCTTAGCCGCCGTTTTTCGAAACACGTTAGGCCAACTCCATTACAAGGTAGATGGCAAGAAGGTGAACGCAGATCGAAAACTTGACTTGGAGCGTATCATCAGTGTTGGCAACATCTGCCTCTCCCTGTTCCTGGGCATGGCCATGATATCCCTCAAGTTCTGGGAACTTCAAAGCCTCGCCCTACCATTGATTGTCATATTGATATCCCAGATACTCATGATGGCACTCTTTGCTTTTTTCGTTGCGTTCCCACTGCTAGGCCACAACTACGATGCTGCTGTCCTGTGTGCTGGACTCTGTGGCTTTGGTCTCGGTGCCACCCCCAATGCCATGGCCAACATGAGTGCAGTATGCTATAAATACCGCTATACTGTCAAGCCCTTCCTTATCGTTCCTATCATTGGCAGTATGTTTTCCGATTTAATCAATACAGGCATCATCTCCATCTTCTTGAACCTGTTGTGACACACCGCCTGAAAATGAGGGAGCTACGATGCGTATTAGAAATAAAAATAAAATTGCGATTTATTTTGAATTTCGCTTGATTTGCACTACCTTTGCAAGCGATTATGAAGAAAGGACTCGTTTTGGAAGGTGGAGCCATGCGTGGCTTGTGGACTGCCGGCGTGACTGATGTCATGATGGAGCATGGGGTGTGGCCTGACGGGCTGATAGGTGTGTCGGCAGGTGCTGCTTTCGGTTGTAACATCAAGTCGCGACAGATTGGACGTGCCATTCGCTACAACACGCGCTTTGCCAAGGATGCCCGATATAGCGGGATTCGTTCGTGGCTGACTACCGGCGACTACTTCAATGCCCAGTTCGGCTATCATGTGGTTCCTTATGAGTATGACCTCTTCGACACAAAAGCCTTCGAGGAGAACCCGATGGAGTTTGTGGTGGTCTGTACGGATGTGACGACGGGACAGGCAGTCTATCACACGATGAACCATGTGGACTATGACGAGCTGGAATGGCTCCGAGCATCGGCCTCCATGCCATTGGCGTCGAAGGTGGTCGAAGTGCAGGGGTACAGACTATTGGACGGAGGTGTGGCAGACAGCATTCCCCTATCCTACTTCGAACAGCACGGCTACGACAGGAACGTGGTCATCCTGACGCAGCCAAAAGGCTTTGTGAAGGAACGCAACACACTGATGCCGCTGATGCGGGTTGGATTGAGGAAATACCCCAATATGATAAAGGCAATGGATGAGCGTCATCTGATGTATAACAACGAGTTGGAATATGTGGCTCAAGCAGAACAAGAAGGTCGTTGTCTGGTAATCAGACCTGACGGGAAAATCCCCATAGGCCACATCTCGCACGACCCTGACGAGATGCATCATGTATACGAACTGGGGCGACAAGTGGGCGAACGATATATAGATAGGATTAAAGAATTTTACGCATTATGAGAATAGACATTATCACAGTACTCCCCGAAATGCTTGAGGGCTTTGTTCACGAATCGATATTGGCACGTGCCGAGAAGAAAGGACTGGCAGAGATACGTCTGCACAACCTGCGCGACTACACGTTGGACAAATGGCGGCGTGTGGACGACTACCCCTATGGAGGTAGCGCGGGCATGGTGATGCAGTGTGAGCCCATAGATCGTTGCATCAGTGCCTTGAAGGCAGAGCGGGACTACGATGAGGTCATCTTCACGTCACCTGATGGAGAGCGCTTCGACCAGCACATGGCTAATGAGCTGTCGCTGAAGGGGAACCTTATCATCTTGGCTGGTCATTATAAAGGTATAGATCAACGTGTGCGCGACCATTTGATAACCAAAGAGATATCCATTGGCGACTTTGTGCTGACAGGCGGTGAACTGGTAGCCGCGATGATAGCCGATGCTATTGTGCGGGTAGTTCCTGGCGTCATTGGTGACGAGCAATCAGCCCTGTCGGACTGTTTTCAGGACGACTTATTGGCAGCACCCATCTACACCCGCCCAGCCGACTATAAGGGTTGGAAGGTTCCGGAAATCCTGCTTAGCGGCAACGAGGCAAAGATACGCAACTGGGAACTGGAGCAGGCCGTGGAGCGTACCCGCCGATTGCGTCCAGACC
>JAEEGL015526139.1_pt1 | contig 15440 bp, 17 predicted proteins | sample 9134231 | NCBI WGS metagenome assembly JAEEGL01 (sample SAMN16246548, study PRJNA631951) | gut metagenome | biome: gut microbiome; feature: rumen; material: fiber-attached | host: Bos | place: Iran: Karaj | collected 2018-10 | reverse complement strand
CCTGCTTAGTTTTCCCTGCCATCTGCTTGAGCATTAAGGCCATATCGTGTGTATATTCACGCTTTGCTTCATCAAGCACCAGGCTTCTGGCATCTGCAACTGTAAGACCGGATACCCTTTCGAGTTCAGTCTTCTTACGCTGCTCGTAATCCTTGGCTCTGGCTTCGAGTTCGGCAACGTTCTGCTGACGTCTCTCGATCTCCTCCTGCTTGCGCTCACAATTTGCTTCAATACGGCTGATATTTTCTTCCTTCTGCTCGAGCTTATTGCGCTCTTTTGCAAGTTCCTGTTTCTTCTCTCTTGCTTCACGCTCCAATTCGGAACGTACACGAGAGACTTCTTCCTTCGCCTGCAAAAGCAAATCACGCTTGTTGTTCTCCGCTTCCTTCTGTGCATTTGCGAGAAGTACATTGCTTTCCTCCTTAGATTTGGCAATGTCCTCAGCAAGTCTTTTTTGTTCACCTGAAATACCGGATCTAAAATAAACTGCTGTAATAGCTATACCCAGAATAAGACCAACAACGCCCGTGATTATTACAAAGTATAACGATACTTCTGGCACGTTGGTACTCACCTCCAAAATGTATTTAGTTGTCAAAGATCGTTTAAAATGGCTCTGACAAGCCATTGAATATTGTAGAAATAAATCACCTTTCTGTCAATAATTTGTTAGAATTAAACAATGAAGCACGAATATTTTGTTGAAAGTGAATATAACGGATGCGAGATCCAGCAGATAATGCGGCGCAAATTCAAGATGAGTGCCACATGGGTCAAGCGTGTAAAACTCTACGGAACCGTCGAGCAGAACGGTGTTCATGCAAGAGTTAAGGACCGTGTCCAAACCGGCGACAGACTCTACTTCGAATACGAGGACAATTCCGCTGATCTGAAATGTCCTCCGGACATCTCCATATTGTATCAGGACGAACATTATGCAGTGATAAATAAACCTTCAGGCATGGTAACTCACCCTTCGCACAATCATCTTAACGATTCTCTTTTGACATTCCTTTCAGATAAAACTCTTCATCCTGTAATGCGGCTGGACAGAGAGACTTCCGGGCTCCTCATTATCGCTAAAGACGGTTATTCACACAACATGCTGTCCTCTGCTGATATAAAGAAAAAGTATAAGGCTCTTTGTTACGGAAGGTTCGAACCGGAAGAAGGGACTATGTCCTTCCCTATTGCACGACGTGAAGGATCAGTCATGATAAGGGACTGTGTTCCTGACGGCAAGCCCTCGGTAACACATTATAAGACCCTCTCCTATTTTGAAAAAGCCGGTATTTCTCTTGTAGAATTCGAACTTGAGACCGGCAGATGCCACCAGATAAGAACACATTGCTGCCATAAAGGTCACCCTCTTCTTGGTGACGGACTCTATGGTCCCCTGTCCGCTGATAATCCCAACGAGGACCTTAAAGCTTCAGCTTCTATCTTTGATGAAAAGATCGGAAGAGTTGCTCTTCATGCTTACAGGATCGAATATAACGATCCGTTTGATGAAGGCAAAATTAAAGTCTTTGAAGCCGAGCTTCCGGATGATATGCAGAAAGTTATAGATGACTTATCGTAACCTTAAGTTTATCTTTCCACTTCAAACTCATCATCAACATATATGAATCTGCCGTCATAACTCCTGCACAGGATATTTACGGACCCGTCAGGATCTTCGAGTTCATATCCCTTTACTATCGTGATCGACTGTCCGGGCTCCAGAGATTGGATATCAGGATCATCATCATTTATATTTTCAGAAAGAACGGCATGGCTCAGTTCATTGCCGTTTTGCGTTACCTCATCGTAAACCGATGACAGGTAGGAGATGTCCTTTTTCGAACCGTTATACAATTCCAGTTCAACTCGTACAGCAGGCTCTCCGTCAGTAGATTTTGTCAAAGAGACTTCAGTGACTTCCACCTGTATGTTTTTCTTATTGGAATAATCAGAAAAGATATTTGTCAATATGAGACCGGCTATCACAAGTCCGCAGATCCAGCCGAGAACAAGTGCGATAATGCCTTTTTTTCTGGTTTCCTTATTCTTTATTGCCTTTACCGCAAAGACTGTGGCAGCTATTGCAAATCCGACATATGCAGCAAGCGTGGTATATAGGATCGCATTGACAAAAAGGCCCCAGATAAGTGCCTGTCCTATATAATCGATGCCGCCCTCACCGGTATATTCAAAAGGATAAAATTCGCAGAAGATATGAACGATACCGCAAACAAGCGCAAATACAGAGAAAAACACCGCAAGATTTTCGGGATTCTTATTTTTTCTCAGTAAAATGGTCATAACTATCAGTGCGATAAATACGATTACCGGAAAGATTTCAATAAATACGATCATACAAAAACTCCTTTTCTAATCTATAATTCCTTTATTCCTCAAATGATCTGATCAGATCATCTGCAAGCTTTATTGAAGAATCAGAGTCACTTCCTGATAATAGCCTTGAAACTTCACTGATCTTAGCTCCGTGATCAAGCAATGTGCATACTGTCTCGGTATTGCCCTTCTCAACTTTCTTGGTCAGCACAAATCCACGGTCGGATGCCGCAGCGATCTGAGCTGTATGTGTAACACAAAGGACCTGGTGTCCTTTGGCGATAGCCTTAAGTTTATTGGCAATTGCAAGAGATGCTTTGCCCGACACGCCCGTATCGATCTCATCGAAGATAAGCGTCGGTATAAGGTCCACCCTGCTCAGTACATTCTTAACTGCGAGCATGATCCTGGAAGCTTCACCGCCGGATACAATGGCGGATAAAGGTCTTACTTCCTGCCCGGGATTGGCACTGAACCTGAAAGCTATGTCATCAATGCCGGATGCCGAGAAAAACCTTGCCTTTTCTCTCCTTACAAAGTTCACTTCGAATACGGCATCTGGCATTTCAAGGTCAGACAGTTCTTTAGTGATGGCTTTCTCGAGTTTTTTTGCATACGATTTCCGTTCGGAAGACAGATCCTCAGCTATCTTAAGAAGCTCTTTTTCTTTAACCGAGCGCTGCTTCTTAAGATCCTGCAGGATATCCTTGTTCTTCTCTATTGCATCAAGTTCTATCCTGGATTCAGATGCAAATCTATTGATATCGGCAATGGTCGCACCGTACTTGGCCTTCAGGTCATAAAGCAGTCCTATACGCTGCTCTATGCGCTCTTTCATACCCTCATCAAAGTTGCGGTCGGAAAGTACCTTGTCCACATCCGATTGAAGAGCTTCAAGATCAAGCGATAAAGCCCTGGCATGTTCCGCCATCTCTTTTAGGCTTTCATCGTTCTGCGATGCCTTTAAAAGCTCCCTGCTCGCAAGATTCAATGACTGGACCGGATTTGCTCCCGAATCATCCGAAGACAGGTAAGACTGTGCATTAATAAGGCTCTCGAAAAGGGCCTCATTTTGTGACAGTTTCTTTTTTGTATCGTAGAGTTCTTCTTCCTCACCATCTTTAAAAGCTGCATTTTCAATCTCACTTACAGCAAACTCAAGATAGTCTTTACGGCGTTCAAGATAATCAGGGGAAGATGATATCTCTTTGATCCTTAAGACAAGATCTTTAAAGTCCTTAAGACACCTAACATATCTGTCGTGAAGATTTACACATTTATCTCCTGCAAATCTGTCTAAAAGCTTAACATGCGTACTCTCATCGAAGATCGCCTGAGTATCATGCTGACCGTGGATATCAACAAGCCGGGATGAGATCTCTCTTAATATGGCATTTGTAACTCCCGTACCGTTTACTCTGGCAACGGATTTTCCGCTGTCATAGACAGTCCTGCTGATAATGAGCATTCCGTCGTTATCTTCAATACCGTTATCTTCAAGGATCTTCGCAAACTCCTTGTCATTTATATCCGCGATGTCGAACACAGCCTCGGCAAAAGCTGAAGGACTGCCGGTCCGGATAAGATTTCTTGAAGCTTTCGCGCCAAGGATAAGCTCTATCGCATCAACGATAAGGCTTTTGCCGGCACCGGTCTCACCGCTTATAACGTTAAGTCCCTTGCCCGGCTCAAAAACAATATTGCTTATAACCGCAAAATCCCTGATCTCAAGTCTTATAAGCATCAGATCAGCCTTTTTCCATCATGTCGGAGATAGTAATTGCGAGAGCCTTGGCCTCTTCAATTCCGTCACAGGCAGCAAAGATCGTATCATCACCGGCGATCGTTCCGACACACTCTTCAAGATGCATTGAATCAAGAGCAGAAGCAGCGGCATTAGCCATACCGGGCAATGTCTTGATAACGATCATATTCATTGCCTGATTTACCGAGATAATACTGTTCGAGAATACGGCAAGAAGCCTTCCCGGAGCAGTATCGCCCGTTCTGTCGAGAACGCAGTATTTTGTTGCCCTGTTAGGCAGTGTGATCTTGATTATCCCCAATTCCTTGATATCTCTCGATATCGTTGCCTGGGTTGCTTCGAATCCGGCCTGATTGACCTTAAGAGTCAGATCTTCCTGTGTCGAAATGTCGTTATCACGGATCAGGCTCAGTATTTTCTCCTGCCTGGAATTCTTAGCGGTTTTCATAGAAATATCCTCTCTGTACGATCTTCTTTCTTACATTACTGAAGAAGCTGTCCTTCTTCAGACAGACTGTTTTCAGGACCTTGTCATATCTTCTTATCACGATGGAATCGTAGCTTTCAAGCTCTACGAAATCCCTGCCGTCAGGGCAGATCAGAGGAGCTGTCTCAATGGATTCAAGTCCGATCCTGATCTCGCTTTCTGATGTAGCCACATATGTATAACCGTTTAAAGTATGTGAGCATATCGGCGTGACGATAATATCTTTCATATCAGGCATAAGTATGGGCCCGCCGGCTGAAAGTGAATATGCTGATGAACCGGTTGCCGTGGCCACGACCAGTCCGTCACCGCGGAATCTCTCGATTATCTGACCATCGATCGAAAGAACAAGTGTTGTGATATGAGGTTTGGCGCCTCTTACGATTATTATGTCGTTTAAACAGACACAGCTTCCTTTAAGTTCACCGTCTTTGTTATATACTTCGCACCGGAGCTGGGTCCTGTCTATGGTATCGTAATCGCCGCTGACAAGCTGGGAGAGATCTTTCTCGAGATCGTCTAAAAGGATCTCGTTAAGAAAGCCGATAGAGCCGAGATTAACACCGACAAACTCAGTATCAAGATCTCTGTATTTAGCTACCTTGGAAAGGAATGTTCCGTCACCGCCGATCGAGATCAACACCTTGATTCCGGCATCATGGAAGTCAGCAAAAACAACTCCCGGGATCTCTTTAAGCTTAGGGCATTCTTCGTCCATTCCGGATTCAAAGACAGGCACTGCACCAAGCTTGCTGATTATCTCAGCAGTTTTTATAGCCGTCTCATAGCCGTTATCCCTTGAACCGTTGGAACATATTCCGTAATTCATGAAGACAAACCTCCCTGTAGAAGCTCCATATATTTAATCATTTTACTGCATAAAAATACAGAAGCAAATCTGTGGTTATCTTTTCAGTTCCTCCATGATGGATGCTGCCACTGAATCGCCGTCAAGACCGCAGTATGCTATCTGTTCCTTCTGCGACATGGCTCTTACCATAGGATCTTTTACACCGAACGGTATAACTTCACCTGAACGCCCTGCTACCTGGAGCTCTCTTTCAAGCGCTTCACCGAAGCCTCCGCTAATGATCCCCTCTTCTATGCTGAACACATTCTTAACGTCACCCAAAAGTTCAATTATCGCTGAAGCCGGTACCGGTTTAATTAGGGATACATTGATATGCTTTCCGTAAACTTTTTTCTCCTTTAAAATCTCCAGAGCTTTATCCGCTTCTTCAGAGATCCTTCCGGTCGAGATCAGCGCAAAATCATTACCGTAATCCTGAACAAGATGAGGCTTTACACAATCACCGAGATATTTATACAAAGGTCCTGTCTGCTCAAACGGTGAAGTGCCTCTTGGATATCTTATGGCAACAGGTCCCTTTACGTTATCTACGGCATAATTAAGACAGAATACAAGATCCTTATAATCTCTTGGAGAAAGAACCGTCATGTTGGTCATTGAATTAAGATATGAGATATCAAGCAGACCGTGATGCGTGTGTCCGTCATTTCCGACAAATCCGGACCTGTCGATTGCGAAAACGACATGACTGTTCATATAGCAGCAATCCGTTATCATCTCATCGTATGCCCTCTGAAGGAATGATGAATATATGGCAACAACAGGAATAAATCCGGATACGGCAAGACCGCCTGCCATAGTAACACAGTGCTCCTCGGCAATTCCGCAGTCGAAGAATCTGGAAGGAAATTTCATCTGGAAATTGTCTAATCCGGTTCCGAGAGTCATGGCGGCAGATATGGCTACAAGTTTATTGTTATGCGCCGCAAGTTCAGTCATTGCGCCTGCAAAGACCGTAGTGTAACTGCTCTTTCCCGCAGTCGAAACACCTGTATCAAGATCAAAAGGCCCCACTCCGTGATAATCCGACGGATTAGACTCGGCAGGTGCATATCCTTTGCCCTTCTGTGTAAGGACATGTATCAGCACCGGTGCTTTGATGTCTTTTGCCGCATCGAATGCTTTAATAAGGCCTTCGATATCATGTCCGTCAACCGGTCCGTAATAGACAAGGCCAAGGTCTTCAAAGAAAGAAGGCTTCTTTCTGTACAAAAGGAATCGGAAGAAATCCTTTATCGCAAGTATGATCTTTATAAGTCCTCTTCCGAAGAATCCGAGTTTTCGAAGGAAAGATTCCGTTGTCTGTTTTGCGGAGATATATCCGCTCGAGATCCTGAGCTTTGATAAGTACTTTGACAAACCTCCGACATTCTTATCGATACTCATCTCGTTATCATTTAATATGATCATCATACGGGTCTTCGCATGTCCCAGATCATTTATTGCCTCATAAGCAAGGCCGCCCGTGAGAGCACCGTCACCTATAACGGCAACCACGTTATTCTTCTTTCCTTCAAGATCTCTTGCCCTGGCAATACCCATTGCTGCAGATATCGAAGTCGAACTGTGACCGGTATCAAAAGCATCATAAGGGGATTCACTGATCCTGGGAAATCCCGATATACCGTCCTTCTGTCTTAAGGTATCAAAACGGTCGAACCTTCCTGTAAGAAGCTTATAAGAATAAGACTGATGCCCTACATCGAAAACTATCTTATCGGTCTGATAATCAAATACCGAAAGCAAAGCAACCGTAAGCTCGACGGTACCGAGATTACTTGCAAGATGACCTCCGTTTGCAGCTACAGTCTTTAAGATCTTATCTCTTAACTCGGAGCACAGTTCGACACGCTCCTGAGGCTTCATATCCTTAAGAGTATCAGGTGTCATATCCTTTCCGAGGTATTTATATTCCATTATCTGTTCCTGTTTTCGAGAAAATCCGCAAACGTTTCGTAATCAGCAGTCTCAAGACCTTTATCTGCAAATCCGGCAAGTATATGCTTTATACCGCTTATTTCATTTCCTAATCGTTCTTTTGCGCCTTCAAGTCCAATTAAAGTTACAAAAGTCGCCTTTGAATCACGCTCATCTTTTCCTGTGCTCTTACCTAAAGTAACACTGTCAGATATAACGTCAAGGATGTCATCCTGGATCTGGAAAGCAAGACCTATATGAGAAGCAAGTTTCCTGAGGTCGACTGCCGTCTCATCCTTAAGTGCTTCCTCCCGCGTCATTTTTTTTGCAAGGTAATAAGGTGTAACTACCGAAGCTTCGATCAGAGCTCCCGTTTTCTTCTCCTGCAGTTCAGTAAGAAGCTCAACGGAGATCTCTTTATCAGTTGATGCGATATCGATGCTCTGACCGCCTATCATACCGTAAGCGCCGGCGTTTTCTGCCATCCTGGATGCGGCAAAAAGATATCCGGGATTCTTCTCACATATCTTAAATAACCTCTCCATCGCAGTATTAAGCAGCAGGTCTCCTGCCAGAGTCGCAATGCCCTCTCCGTATACCATATGGCATGTAGGCTTTCCTCTTCTGAGCTCATCATTATCCATAGCGGGAAGATCATCATGAATGAGGGAATACGTATGGATCATCTCGAGAGTCGCTGCAAAATACCTGACATCAGCGTCGATCCGTTCATCAAGACCTATCATTCCCGAAGTAAGACGCATCATCATGGGTCTTATTCTTTTGCCGCCGGCAAACAGACTGTAACAGGCAGCCTTAACAGTTATATCATCACTGATATCCTGACCGAATACGGATTCAAGCTCCGGAGTTATCCAGGCTTCAGTTAATTCCATCAGTTCATTTATACCGGCGTGCTGCATCATTACACCCCGCTCTCGCTTATATTAAGCGGATCAGTCGTCCCGTTGGCTTTATTAACGGCTTCGATCCTTGCCGTTACTTCGTTGAGTTTTGTCTCACAGATATTAACGAGTTCAATACCGCGTTCGTAAAGTTTCAAGGACTCATCAAGAGTTGCTTTTCCTTCGGAAAGTTTGGCAACCGTCTGGCGAAGTTCAGCCATCGCATCTTCATAGGTCATCTTCTTATCTTTAGCTTCAGACATTGTTATTACCTCCGTCCTGCTTATGTTCGATATCCTTTATCTCACTTAACAATGTACCGTCTGACAAGACGATATTTACCATATCTCCCCTTTTTACCTTTTCAACAGACTCAACTGCATTACCGTTCCCGTCACACACATATGAATATCCTCTCTTAAGAACATTTCCGGGATTCAATGCATCGAGCCTGACCTTGACTTCACTGACCTCGGCAATTTTCTGTTCCATATATCTGCCGGAAAATGATTCAAGTCTGGTCTTTAATTCTCTTACAACAGCCTGCTGTTCCTGAGCATAGAATGCCGGAGAATGCAGAGCTTTATGATTCTTATATACATCCAGAGCCTTACGTCTGATATCAACATACTGATTAATAGCGATATCAAGGTTTAATGCCTGATTGTCTATCTCCTTCTTCTGATCAGCATAAGAAGCTATAACCATTTCACCTGCTGCAGTAGGTGTCGCAGCCCTGACGTCAGCAACAAAATCGATTATCGTATAATCAGGTTCATGACCGATCGCGGAAATAACGGGGATCTCACTTGCGTAGACTGCTCTTGCAATTCCTTCATCATTAAAGCAGAACAGTTCTTCATAAGAACCGCCGCCTCTTGCGACGATGATCACGTCGACATTCTTCTCGTCATTGAAATACTTTATGCCGGCTATTACTTCAGGAGGGCACTCTGCACCCTGAACACTAGCGGGATAAAGAAGTATATCGTGATGAGGATTCCTTTTCCTGATCGTGTTAACGATATCAGATATAACCTTGCCCGAACCTGAAGTGACTACTCCGATCCTTACGGGAAGTACAGGTATCGTCTTCTTGTGCGAGGAATCAAATAAGCCTTCATCCTGAAGCTTTTTAAACAGCTTATTAAACTGCTCATGCAGATCCCCGTCTCCTAAGTTCTCGATGTTTTCAGCAATTACCTGAAGCTTTCCGCCTGTGGTATAAAAATCAACGCTTCCGTAAATCTTGACCTTCATGCCGATCTCAGGCGTGATCTTAAGCTGGTTCCTGGCTCTTGAAAATATCACGCAATTGATGACCGACTGTTCGTCTTTAAGCGAAAAATAAGCGTGATCTCTTGCAGAAACAGTATACTGAGATATCTCGCCGACAACCGAAAACGAGGCAAGGTAAGGATTGTCCTGAAGGGATTGTTTTATATAGCCGTTAAGCCTGCTCACGCTTTCAAAATCGTACATCAGATCAAAGGCTCTTTACGAAGTTGCTTAAGACACCGTTAATGTAAGAAGATGAGCTTTCGGTTCCGAACTTCTTTGCAAGCTTAACAGCTTCGTTGATTGAAACAGAAGTCGGAATATCCTCAACAGTAATGATCTCATATACCGCAATCTCAAGGATTATACGGTCAGTAACGGGAAGGCGCTCCAATTTCCATCTCTTAAGGAACGGAACGAACTTCTCGTCAAGTTCATCCCTGCTGTTTATAACGCCGTAAACTATATCCAGAAAATAGTCCTCATCCTCAGTCACTTCAGGATAAGCTTCCCTGAAAAGATCTATCTGTTCACTTACGGGATCACTTCTAAATCCGGTCTGGAACAAAAATTCCATCGCATGCTCACGTGTCTCGATCCTACTCATCTGAACCTCCCCGGAGGCAAAATCCTGTCAAGGAATTTCTTGAATCTGCTCGTGTCGGAAAAGAGGAACGAACCAACAAAGAAGCCTACCGCCGTCATCAATAATATAAAGAGGGTCTTAAAGAACCCGAATATACAAAGTAAAAGTCCTACTATAAAAAACAGGACAGCAAATAAAACACCGGCCTTGGTGTTGCGGAATTTCTCGAAAAGTTTGGACAGAAACCTTTCCATTTTTATCTGCTCTCAACCCTTGTCTGAGCCTGCTCAACCTTTGCGACTCTGACTATAACCTGTTCTACAGCAATACCTGTGAATCTTTCGATATCTTTCTTTACCTTCTCCTGAACTTTAGCCATGGAAGAAGGGATCTCGACATTTGAATAAAGCTCGCAGGATACCGTCACTTTCAAAGCCTGGTTCTTGGCAGGCGCAACGTGGCATCTTGCACTCTTGATACCGACCTGGGCTGACTTGGCGGCATTAAGAGCAATACTCTCGATAGCATCAGGACCAATATCAACTGTACCGATATCGTTCTTTCTCAATCTTGTACGGTTGAGTCTTCCTGAAGTGATTATGTTTGTAATGGAAACAATAGACGTAATAAACAGGAGCAGAAGGATACCAAGATAGATATATCTGCTCACAGGACCCGTTACGATCGAAGATAAGGGGGATAAGATGTCGGCAAAGATACCGTCATCAACAAGCGCATATAACAGTACTACAGAAATAACCGCTATAACCACGGAATAAATGAACATCAATGCTCTGATAAAGGAATTCATGACACCTCCTCAACCCCGCAAACATAAACGTCGACACTCTCTACCGTAAGACCGGTAAATCGCTCGACGTCTTTTTTTACCTTTTCCTGTATCATCCAGGCAATCTCGGGAATGATCATACCGTATTTAACAACGGGATAAACCGTAATAGATACAGATCCTTCCTGCGTATCTCCGAAGACTACCCTTACACCCTTGCCTTCATGGACAACACCGGCTTTTTCCTTAAGCGCCACGGCAAAAGAAGGAACCAATGACAGAACACCGTTTATCTGGAGCGCCGCTTCAGATGCGTATTGGGCGACAAATCCCTGTGTCATTGAACGATCGCCTTTTATGGATTCGATGTTAGTATTGTCTTCCATATCGGTTCCTTGAATGATCTAAACTTTAAAGGTGCGGATAAACGGCTGCCGTAAAAAGGACTAATCCCTCAAACGGCAGCCGGTATAGATTAATTAAGCTCTTTCTAAGTATTCGCCTGTTCTTGTGTCAACCTTGATCTTCTCACCCTGGTTAACGAAGAGAGGTACCTTAACAACAGCACCTGTCTCAAGAGTAGCATACTTGGAAGCGTTGTTAGCTGTATCACCCTTAACGCCGGGTTCGCATTCAGTGATCTAGAGGCCAACTGTGATAGGAAGCTCTAACTGGAAGATATCGCCCTTGTAAGAAACTACCTTACATACCATCTCTTCTTTGAGGAACTTGATTCCGTCACCGAGTTTATCCTGGTGGATAGGTGTCTGCTCATATGTGTCGGCATCCATGAAGTAATAGAGATCGCCGTCAGCATAGATAAACTGCATATCCTGTCTAGTAAGCTGAGCCTGCTCGAACTTCTCGTTAGGGGTGAAAGATCTTTCAACTACGGATCCTGTCTTAACGTTCTTATACTTTGTTCTTACGAACGCTGCTCCCTTTCCGGGCTTAACATGCTGGAATTCAACGACCTGATAAACCTGATCGTCCATCTCGAAACACAGTCCGTTTCTGAAATCACCTGCGCTAATCATAAATATTTCTCCTTTTTAAATAAATAAGCGTTTAACTGAATAATTTTACTTGAAAGCGGTTTTTAACGCAAGTATCAGGGATTCTATAGGCACAATATCAGAACTTTCCTATAAATCTGACGATCTTTTCGAACGGTCTTTTGAGCATTACATACCATATTTCGGGTCTGTGGAGCTTTTCAACCATCAAAGTCCGGCAGCCTGATCTGTTGCCTGCAATAACATCCGTAAACACCTGATCACCAATCATAACCGACTCCTCAGGGGTGGACTTCATCAGTTCTATTGCCTTCAGTACTCCTGATGTTCCCGGCTTGTTGGCATATGTAACGCACGGGACTCCGAGCATCTCAGCGATCTTTGCGGATCTTCCTGATTTTGCATTCGATACCAGGCAGCATTTAATCCCCTGAGCCTCGATCATCTTTACGCACCTGTAACTGTAGTCTTCAGGTTCCGTTGCATGATCGGGCCCCAAAGTATTATCAAAATCCAAAAGAGCAGTCTTTATACCGTCTTTTGCAAGCTCGTCCCACGGAACCAGGACAAGGCTTTCATAGACTTTCTCGGGTTTCATTGCTTTGAATATATTCAATGATCCACTCCTCTTTATTGTGCACTGTTACAGTCAGACTAATATTTGGCTACAAAATAATTATAATTATATAATTTTGCGCTTGTGATATTATAGTAAAGCAAAATGATGAGTCAAGGAGCATATAGCTATGAAAGTTACAAAATTCGGCGGATCTTCTCTTGCCAACGCATTTCAGATCCAAAAGGTCTGCAACATCCTTTTATCAGACGAGGATAGAAGGATCATGGTCGTGTCCGCGCCCGGTAAGCGCACAAAAGACGACACTAAGGTAACGGATCTTCTTATTTCCGTTGCAAAGGCAAGACTTGCGGGAGATTCTTTCGAAAGGGAAGTTGAGGCAGTACTCGCCCGTTACGAAGAGATCGCCGATGAACTTAATATTAAAGAGGTTCTTCCCGATATCAAAGAAAGACTTCTTAAGATCGTTAATGCTGATTACACCGAAGATATCGCTTACCTTGATTCAGTTAAGGCTATGGGTGAAGACTGCTGCGCAAGACTCGTGGCTTTCTACCTCACATCAACAGGTCACCCTGCCAAATACTGCGATCCCGAGGAGTGCGGTCTTTACTTAGAGCACGATGAAGCCGGCAAAGCTGTTATTCTCCCCGAGACATACGACAATCTTGCCAAGCTCAAAGATGAGGCTGATGTCATCCTCGTATTCCCGGGTTTCTACGGTGTATCCAAGAGCGGTAAGATCATCACCTTCTCAAGAGGCGGATCCGACATAACCGGTTCTATACTTGCAGCATCTGTAAATGCCGATGTTTATGAGAACTGGACCGATGTTGACAATGTATTTGCTGTTAACCCGAATCTTGTAAAGAACCCTTTCCCTATCACCGAGATCACATACGATGAGATGAGAGAGCTTTCCTATGCAGGATTCACAGTGCTCCACGAAGAAGCAATCTATCCTGTATTCGCACGCGGAATTCCGCTCAACATCAAGAATACGAATAACCCTTCCGCCAAAGGCACTATGCTCGTGTCCAAGCGTTCACACTACGATTCACTCGTAACCGGTATCGCCGGTGACAAGGGTTTCTGCACAGTTACAGTCAGCAAGTATATGATGAACAGACAGGTAGGTTTCCTTGCAGCTCTCCTCAAGATATTCTCTGATGAAGCGATCTCGATCGATCACATTCCTTCCGGAATCGATACAGTTACGATCGTTCTCCGCAAGAAGTATTTCACCGAAGAAAAGGAAGCAAGGATCGTAGACAGGATCAAGAAGGAACTCGAAGCTGACGTTAAGGTTGACAGAGACCTTGCCATAGTCATGATCGTAGGTGAAGCAATGGCCAATTCCGTAGGTATCATGGCAAGAGCAGCTTCCGCCCTTTCCAATGCGGGTATCAACTTAAGGATCGTTAACCAGGGCGCATCCGAGATCTCCATGATGTTCGGTGTATCCGAGTCCTACTGTTCATATGCAGTAAGAGTACTTTACAAAGAGCTCTTCCGTTATTGATCAGATCATTCAGCAAGAACAAAGACCGGCTCAGATAATACAGAGCCGGTATTTTTTAGTTATTGATCAATAGAATTCATCGTAACAGTTCGGGATGCGTTTCATAGTAACGCTTCTTGTCCTCATACATCCTTTGATCTGCTAAACGCATAGCCTTCAGGATATCCGGTTCATCCTTGCTTAATGAGACGCCTACCGCAAAACGCACTCTTTCAGATAACGAAGCCTTTTCGATCAATTCTTCAACACGCTTATTTACGACATCAGGCTCCATCTTGCATGCGATTACCATGAATTCGTCACCGCCGACACGGTATACTTCCGCATCATAGAAAACATCGGAAAGCATTTTCGCTGCCTCTTTAAGCATCTCATCACCGACCTGATGTCCCTTTGTATCGTAATATTTCTTCAGGCCGTTCAGATCAGTAAATATGATCGCGTAAGGATCATCCAGCTTATCTTTCCCGGCAATGACGCGGTCTATACGGTTGTTCATGATATTCCTGTTCATGATTCCGGTTAACATATCAACTGAACTTAAAACCCTGAGACGTTCCATAAGCAAACGGTTTGCGATCTCAGAACCGATGAAGAATGTCGTAAGCTCAAGCGTCTCCTTGATCTTAACAGTATCTTCCGTATTGAAATTCAAAGTCCAGATATAACCAATGATCTGCTCTCCGCTCTTAAGCGGGAAAAGAACAAGACTTCTGATATTTATGGGAAAGTGCAATTTTCAGTACGGTTTTTCACGAATTTCCGTACTCCGGAGTGCACATTTATGGGAAAGTGCAATTTTCAGTACGGTTTTTCACGAATTTCCGTACTCCGGAGTGCAGTTCGCAAAAGTGAACCCTCTGAAGTCAATTTGTGTTCTGATTTACGCACTTTTAAGCAGAAGTGCGTCAAAGAGAACGCTCTGAGAGAGATTTGCGTTCAAATTATGTACAGACGTTTCTACTGAACTCTTTTAAAGACCAAGTCATGCAGAGTTGTCATAAATCAAAAAAGTAATTTCACTCGAAAAATAGAGAATCGAGCAAAAGAAAAATAAAAGATCCGACACTGAAAGTATCGGATCTTCAATTAAATCAAATCTAAACTTACGGTATTACTCTGCCTGAGCATCTCCGCCGCCTTCGTTTCCGCCGCCGTTATCACCGCCGGCATTGCCGCCGTTGTCGCCGCCGCCGTTGCCGCCTTCGTTTCCGCCGCCGTTACCGCCTTCATTTCCGCCATTGCCGCCTTCGTTTCCGCCGTTGCCGCCTTCGTTTCCGCCGTTGCCGCCTTCATTTCCGCCGTTGCCGCCTTCATTTCCGCCGTTGCCGCCTTCGTTTCCGCCGTTACCGCCTTCATTTCCGCCGTTGCCGCCTTCATTTCCGCCGT
>JAEEGL010265991.1_pt1 | contig 15440 bp, 6 predicted proteins | sample 9134231 | NCBI WGS metagenome assembly JAEEGL01 (sample SAMN16246548, study PRJNA631951) | gut metagenome | biome: gut microbiome; feature: rumen; material: fiber-attached | host: Bos | place: Iran: Karaj | collected 2018-10 | reverse complement strand
TCCCAACTTCCATTTCCATCTGGCCCTCGACCGTCCCGACCCCGCTGCCGATGCTGCTGGCGTGAAATACACGCCGGGCTTCGTCCATCAGGTCATGCTCAACACCTACCTGAAGGATCACGAGGCACCCGAGGACATCGAGTACTACATGTGCGGCCCTGGCCCCATGTCGAAGGCTGTGGTCTCCATGCTCGACTCGCTCGGCGTAGAGCCCGAAAGCATCATGTACGATAACTTCGGCGGCTAATCCCGTCCGTTCCATAGTAAGAATCAGGGGGCACATCCATCACGATGCGCCCCCTTTCTTGTCGGTTTGAATTTTTGTCTGTTAATGTGTCTTTAAAAGCAAACGGGAATGAGATTAATTTTGTACCTTTGCAGTCATTATGCTGAAAGATATTATCAATGAAGAACAGCGCGATCAATTATTGACGCTGATAAAAGAGAGTGAATCCATCATTTGCGTGTGCCATCAGAACCCCGACGGCGATGCCCTGGGCTCCAGTCTCGGCTGGGCCGAATACCTGCGTCAGGTGTATGGTAAGGAGCCGCAGGTTATCGTGCCCGACCAATATCCCGACTTTCTGCAATGGATGCCTAACACCGACAAGGTGATACGCTACGACAAGCACAAGGAGGGCTGCGACTGGACGCTGGCACATGCCGACCTGATCTTCTGCCTCGACTTCAACACGGAGTCGCGCACCGGCGAGATGGCAGAATCGCTGCTGGCATCGGAAGCCAAGAAGGTGCTCATCGACCACCATCTCGATCCTGACGTGAAAGCCACGATAACCATATCGCAACCAAAGGCCTCTTCCGCCTGCGAACTGGTGTTCCGACTGGTGTGGCAGCTGGGCGGCTTCGAACAGTTGGGCAAGCACTTCGCCATACCCGTCTATTGCGGCATGATGACCGACACCGGCAGCTTCACCTACAACTCCGACTCGTGCGACGTGTTCTTCATCATCTCACAACTGCTGACGAAGCATATCAACAAGGACAAGATCTACCGCAACGTCTATCACAACTTCTCTGAGAACCGACTGCGTCTCACAGGCTATGTGTTGCTGCGGCAACTGGTGGTTGATAGCCGCCGTCATGCCAGCTATTTCACCCTGACGCGCAAAGACCTCAAGCGCTTCAACTTCACGAAAGGCGATGCCGAGGGACTGGTCAACATGCCGCTGCAGATGAAGGGCCACAAGCTGAGCATCTCGCTGCGCGAAGACACGGAGAAGGACAATCTGATATGGGTGAGCCTGCGATCGGTTGATCAGTTCCCCTGCAACGAGATGGCCTCCCAGTTCTTCAACGGCGGTGGCCATCTGAACGCCTCGGGCGGCCGCCTCAACTGTTCTATGGACGAAGCCCGTCGCATCACCGAACAGGCCATCCTCGCCTTTGAGCACTTGCTCCTCCACTAAGCAGAATCAACTCTTTTTTTATTGCACTTTCAAGCGGCGATACGACTTCTGCTTGCCAATGTTGTACTATTATAAGGCAGGCTTCAGCATCGAACGCTATGCCCTCAGCGTGTATAATGAAATATGCATGGCGCTGGAGGGCCTGAAAGAGAAAAGGTAAAAAGGCTGAGTCAATTACAATTACAGTAATTACAGTTATAAAATGGAAGGGTACACTTCCTTTTATATACTACATAACTAATTGATATATAGATAGTTATATATAATAAGGAGGCAAATAGCACCTTCAAAAAACAAACTGTAATAACTGTAATTGTAATGGCTGGTCAGTAATAATTCATCTAAAAAGCTGAAATACAATGAGATACGATATTAGTAAACACAAGGCACCCGAGATGCCTAAGCTCGGAAAAGGCACAGAATGCATCAAATTACTGCTCTCACAGGCCTCAAAAGACATACAAGAACCCATGGTTCCGATGTTTTTCCCCATTCTTGGCGCACACGTGAGCGGTGCAGAATTTCAGTATTCTGACCGCTAATGGAAGGAAATGTGCGGTCAAATGGTATAATACCCTCCCTTATCGTCAAATAACCCTGCGTTATTTGGAAATAATGGTGGGTTATTTAATAAGGCGCCAGCGACGCCAGGGCGGCAAAGTTAAAGTAGGAGAAAATGGGTAGAAAAATAAAAAAATAACAGAGAATGATTGATTTCTGAACAAGATTTCGTAAATTTGCACGATATTACGGAATAATAACAACAAAAAATAAAATTAAAAACCTATGAAACAGAGACAACAAACCCTTTGGGCGGCGCTATTGCTGCTGCTGACGGGCTTCTTGTGGTTGATGCCGACACAGGCGTGGGCCTACGGCAACGACTATCTGGAGCAACAGCGGAACTACAGCGCTATGGCCATGGGAGTGGACCGTATCCACTTCAAGCTGCCCATCTATTCGAGAGGCACGTATGACTACTATGTGGGCATCAACGACCAAGGCAAGTCAAGCGTCTATTACAAGCTGAACAACCAGAAGGTCACCCTCTTCAAGTATGGCAGCGAGCGCGCCAGCGACGGCCCCAGCGCCAACGACAAGAAGGCGTATGGCGTGGCGTGGATCGAGATGTGCCCGAATGTGGGCATCTGCTATGTCACGAACATCTATACGGGCGTGAAGGAGCGCCTGACGGCCGACGAGGTGCAGCGCCGCTATGAGGTGAAGAAGAGCAAGGAGAGCGGCAACGACGATGACTACGTGACCTGGCTGGAGATAGACTGGTATCCACCCGTGTCGCTCAACAAGCAGACATTCTCGGTGGGCACTCACGTCTATATCTGCAAGCGCTATACGGGCAATGTGAACTATGAGTTCGACTGGACGCTGGCCGACCAGCTGACCGGACAGGACAACCTGATACAAGCGCAGTTACAGACCCCCTATTTCTATGCCGTTGACGGTCAGGGCGAGACGGGCTACGGCTCGGCAGCCGTGCCCTACATGGTGTTCTACGAGCCCACCAAATACACCACCAGCCTGAGCGATCATGAGATCAAGACCTCCGACCGTGCCGGCAACATCATCGTGGCCACCACCGACACCGTTCAGGAACAGTTCTACGCCACGTTCGAGGTGTATCGCGGTGCCAAGGAGAACAACGACCTGCAGCCGCAGGTGACAACCAAGGTGGACATTCCCGCCTATCACCGCATCTACGATTTTGCGGCCGAGGAAGAGATGGACGCCACAGGCACCTATACAGGTAACAACGTGCTCACCTGGCACGTGAAGAACCCCCATCTGGGCGACCTTGTCGAAGGTGACTTCTTCGAGATCCAACGTGCCACGAAAAGCGACTTCAGCGATGCCCAGCAACTGGACGTGGTGTCGATGCGCCGTGGTGAGGACGAGGGCGAATACAGCTGTCCTGATGACAGCCGCGAAATCTGGACTGGCAATGCCGAAGTGAAATACGACACCCTGCGGAGAAAAATCAGCACCACACTGAAGGATTATGAGTTGACGGACGTGAACGGCGTGCCGCTGTGCAGACTCGACCTGAAGCTGACAGCCAACAATCTCGCCAATCCCTCGGTGCCCATCTATTACCGCATCAGGCGAGCCTCATCGTCGGTATGGGGATGGGAGCACGATCTGGTTCACACGGCCACAATCAACAAGCACAACTTCCTGGCACCGCTGGCCAAGGAGCAGCAGGCTTACACACTTGATCCTGACTACGAGAAGAACCGCAAGGTTCACTTCAACCTGAAGCTGGACAACTCGGTGGTGGAGCTACAGCCGCTCTATGAAGATGTGACGCTCGAATACACCTATAAGGAATTTCTGGGCGAAGAAGTGCAGCTGGAGTTCAATCTCGATAATGTCCTGAAGCAAGACTCACGCGCTGCCGAATATCTTGGCCTTCATATCTCAATTGTTTACGACGGCAAGGTGATCCAAGAGAAGGACATCGTGAAAAACGAAACCATCACCGTGCCTGTAGGCAGCCAGCTTAACTATCAGTATTGCTACCAATATTCCGTATATACTGGGAGACGTACACGGTCATCCGTCCGCACCCTTAACAAGAACTACAAGTTATCGTGGAAGGTCAATCCAGCCGTATTATTGTATTATTTCGAACCTACTTGGGAAACACAGATGTCAACGGGCGAGAAATACCGCTACAGCATGGTGGAGGAAGACCTGAAGAAGACGCTCTTCAAGCAGTTGGGCACAGAGACGTCAGGCCTGGGCAGGTGCATGTGGGACCGCACGGCACGGCTGGTGCTGATGCGATCGAACGAAATGGACGGAAAATACGTGGAGTTCGTCATCCCGCAGGACAGCATCCAGCGCCAGGAGGACGGCTCATGGATGGCCAGCTATACCGATGTGGCCGACAAAGCCTGCACCAACTATTACTACAAGGTGCGCATAGACCAGTCAAACGCTGACTTGCAACTGCAGGACTCTGCCAAGCTACAGCCGATAGCGCTCAGCGGTCCGTCGCTCTATTTCAACGAGGCAGCTCAGATACGCTCGTTTACGGCTTCGAAGGGCGATGCCAAGGGAGCCAATAAGCGCGGCGTGCTGCTGAAATGGGTACCCACGTCGGCGGCTGTCGATGAGTATGTATTGACGCGTGTGGCCAAGAACTCGGATGCCTCTGCCGATACCATCTACAGGGGTCTGGACAATAGCTTCTTCGACGTGAAGGCGGTGCCCAACGTGATGTATGACTATGCCGTGACCGCCCGCTTCGAGTGTAGCGGCAAGTACTCTGAGAACAGCGCCACCGTCGAGGGCTGGCGCTCGCCCTACGGAGAGATAGCCGGTAGCGTGCTCATGGCCAACAATACCGGCATGGCTGGTGTGCAGGTCGCTCTGCAAGACCCCGACGGCAAGGTGGTGCGCAGCGTCACCACTACCTCGACAGGCACGTTCTATATGGACAGCCTGCTCTACGACCTGACGAAAGGGTCGGACTATCGACTCGTGCCCACGGCCCAGTACGGTATCTTCTCGTTCAACAACACCTCAGCCGCTACGGCCAACATCAGGCTCTCGGCTGACAACCCCGTGGCATCGGGCATAGACTTCATGAACACCGACTGCGTGAGACTGACGGGACGCGTGCTCTACAAACTCACGACCATCCCCGTGAACGGAGCAATGCTGCTGCTCAACGGCGATACCGTGCGTTACACCAAGACACCACTGAAGACGGGAGCCGACGGTAATTTCGAACTGCAGCTGACTAAGAACCAGCCCTATGTGCTGCAAGTGATTAAGGAGGGACACACCTTCGAGGGCAACGGCATCCTGCACGTGGAGGAAGGCAAGGACACGTTTGCGCTGAGCAAGCCCCTCGATGCCGTGCGCTTCTATGATGAGACCAAGGTGAGACTGGTGGGCCGCGTGGCTGGCGGCAATGACCAGCGCGATCTGCCCGAGGCCTTCGGTCTGGGCACCAACAACCTGGGTGACGACCTCCAGCTGGTGCTCCAGCTCGAAGGCGACAACACGGCTCAGATTGTGCATGACCCAGACAATCTGGATCGCGACTCCCTGCACCTGACCGTCGATCAGATGGTTTACAACACCGACCCGCTCAGCGCTGTCAAAGAGCGCAAAGTGGGAGAAACGAAGGTGGTGCTGGAGAAGAAACGCATCATCATCAATCCCGATCCCAAAACGGGCGAGTATGCCGTCGATCTGTTCCCCACGAGATACAAGGTGGTGCAGGCATCGGCTCGCGGCTATGCCACCCTCTTCTCGTCAGGCTCCGGCAGCGAGAGCTTCGACCTGACCAACGCGCCACTCAAGCACTACAATGAGATGGAGGACAAGGACAGCACGCACTACAACGCCGTCTATGACCGCATCTACCACACGCCCATCCGCGTGAGCATGAAACAGATACTCTACGGTCTGGAGCAGGATGGTTTCGGAGAGCCTTCGGTCGAGGTGAGCAGCTTCAGTTCGAAGGATCACGACAAGATTGACCTCTACAAGGTGAACGAGGCTGACGAGACGGTGGAATACCTGATGGGCTACCCGCTCTACTACAACAACCGCCGCTACCAGTTCAAGGTGTCGGCCTACGAGGACTACTATTATAATAATGTGACGCTGGGCGGCAAGCGCGACCGCGTGCCGCAGCGCGGAGGCATCGTCACCGTGCACAACGGACTGCACAACACCTCCAATGAGACGACCTACGAACTCGACATACAAGGAGAGAACCGCAACGTGTGGCTCACCGTAGACCATCTGGACACGGAGAACAAGGGGCTCGGCACCCTGCGCACCGTGAGCGCCGCCCTGAACGTGGAAGGCAATACGGTGGAGACCGACGTGTTCCAGGCCTACGTGCTGGGCGAACAGATCCGCGAGAAGGAGCTCAGAGCCACCGAGTCTGACATCACGCTGCTCGACATCATTCGCGATCCAGGCGGCGCAGGCAGTTCGGCATGGGTGGAGAGCGGTACCACCTACAGTTTCGGCTATACCAGCAGCTTCGACCTGGAGGTGGGCCTGAAACTCACTCCGAAGTACGGCGTGTCAACCAGCTCAATCATCGGCGGTATCACAGCTCCACAGGGATTCGGTACCTTCATGGGCATGGACAACAGTTCAGAAAACGTGCTGAGCGTCGATATACCCATCTCCCACTCCTGGTCGTTCGGTCAGAAATATACCTACACGATGGCCACTACCGACCGCATCTCGACCCCGTCGAAGAGCAACAAGGTGGGCATCGGAGGCAATGCCGACGTGTTTGTGGGTGCCACCACAAGCATGATTTCGGGTAAGGCAAAATCGGTCACGGTGATTAACGACAGCCTCTATCAGGCCAAGCAGCCTGCCATTGAGGCCGGCACCCTGCTGGTGCATGCCAAGGGCGTAGGTGCCGACGGGCGCCCCTACTATCTGGTGACGGGCGAGAAGGTGGTGCTGGGCACAGAGGTGAGCCACACCTTTGCCTACTCGCAGCACTATATCCTCAACTCGGTGCTCCCACAACTGATGAGGGAGCGTGAGAATCTGCTCATGTTCTTCAACAGCAAAGAGGATGCCCAGTCAGCAGCCAACCAGATGGGAGAACCCGTCTATTGGTACACCGACTCGCTTGCGCTCAACATCGTGAGTGCATTTTCGGGCGGCCAGTATGAGATGGTGCTGCCGGAGAAGAGCGACAAGGAGTATCCCGACCGCATCGCAGCCCTGAACAATATGATTGCAAAGTGGGTGACCATCGTCTATCAGAACGAAGAGGAAAAAGTGATGGCACGTATCAACGGCAAGCATGTGGGAACCTACAGCGCTTCTTACGGAAACGCCATCAACCACTCTGATTCCTACACAGCAACCTATAACTACAATCAAATGCCGCAAGGCGGTTCACTCATCAGCTATGAAGCCAAAACGTCAGGAGCTAAAGCGTTGACTTCTGTGCTCAATGGTATTGATAAAATCTGGACCTATTTAAAGCAGTTCGACAACAAGCGCTTCGGCAAAAGTGCCAAGGAAGCTTATCAAAGCCTGTTCGGTGAGAAAGACGAAAACGGAAATACACGTCCGAAGAACCGCAATGAGCTGGGCACCGTGGCCAACAGTTACAAGTTCAGTATGGATGTGTCGCCCATCATGAACCTCAATGCGACTGACCGCAACTCAACTGATCTGACCTTCAAGAAGGCCACGGGCTTCACCCTCTCGCCCGACGAACAGGGTGACATCACCGTGTCGGTCTATCGGGCTGCCATCGACGAGAACTGGAAGGAACAAACGGAAGACGTGACCCAGCATGTGGAATTGGGCAACAACGACGATGCTCTTTACGGCAACTATGTGTTCTTTACCGAGGCTGGCTCAACCTACTGTCTGATTGAGGAGGAAGAGAAGACCAAGTTCTACAACGAGGGCACGCTGCTGAGCAACCCGACAATGGCGATTGCCAAGCCAGAACTCTCAATCGACACTTATGAGATGAGCAATGTGCCCAGCGACCAGCGAGCCAAGTTCCGCATCCAGCTGCGCAACAACGGACAGATACCTTACGGTCAGGCTTCAGCGGGTATGGCCTTCTCGCTCTCGCTGAAAGGCGAAACCAACCCTGATGGTGCGAAGGTCTATGTGAACGGAGCCCCATTGGTACAGCCGCTCAGCTATTTCCTCACCCCGGGCCAGATTGTGAATCAGGTGATGGAGGTGGAGCGCGGCGAGGTCGATGACTACAACAACCTGAAGCTCCTCATGGCCGTAGGCGATTGTCCGAAGAACAACTCCGACCTTGCTTTCTCCGTACACTTCATGCCGGAGTCGAGCCCTGTCAATATCGCTTCGCCTCGACAGAACTGGATCATGAACACGCTGTCGCAGCGCGATTCGGTGGGCTATTACCTGCCCATCGACATCAATGGCTTCGACATCCACTACAAGAATTTCGACCATATCGAGTTCCAGTACAAGCTCTCGTCGGAGAGCGACGATGCATGGGTGAACCAATGCTCGTTCTATGCCGACGATTCACTCTACAACCTGGCCACTGGCAACAAGGCCATGATCGAGAACGGTCGCATCACCTCGTTCCGCTTCTATGGTGAGCGCGACCCGATGGAGCAGCAGTATGACCTGAGAGCCGTCTCGTTCTGCCGCTACGGATCGGGCTTCGTGACCAAGACATCGCCTGTGATTTGCGGCACCAAGGACACACGTCCGCCACGAGTATTCGGCGAACCTGAACCCGCCAACTCCATTCTCGGCGTGGGCGACTACCTGAAGTTGCGCTTCAACGAGCCTATTGCGGGCAACTATCTCGACTGGGACAACAACTTCCAACTGATGGGTGCCACCAACGAGATCGGCCTCACCAGTTCGCCCTCAGTCATCTTCAACGGTACGGACGACTCCTATGCCGCCTCCAAGGTCAGTCGCAACATGGCCGGTCGCTCCATGTCGATCGATTTCATGGTGAAGCCTGCTGACCCCTACAAGGATGAGGTGTTCTTCATACATGGCGACGAGACGAACAACGTGAAGATAGGCAAGACGGCCGACAACCGACTGTATGCCTCGAACAACGAGACGGTCATCTATTCCAAGCCCATCGAACCGATGCTCAATTTCACCCGTGTGGTGGTAGTCAATGACAAGGACTCCAATACTGTCCGCTTCTATGCAGGCACGCTCGATGTGACTGATGAGAACGTAATATTGCCGAAGACTGAGTCATCACTATATACGACCAACGCACCGCTAGTGTTCGGACGAGGCTTCAACGGCAACATGATGGAGACACGCATCTGGTACAAGGCGTTGACCGCAGAAGAGGTGGCTGCCACCAACCAGCACCGTCTCACAGGCTACGAGCAGGAACTGGGAGCCTACTATCCCATGAACGAAGGCCGTGGCGACGAACTGACAGACCGCGCCAACGGTGCCACCCTGTATATGAACGGTGCCTCATGGGCACTACAGAAGGGCATCTCGCTCCATCTGGCCCAAGGCGACAGCGTGCAGTTGGCCGACCGACTGCTCAGTCGCTCGGATGTCTATGACGCCAGCATCCTGATGTGGTTCCGCACCCAGTCGGAAAACGGTCTGCTCTTCCGTGCTGGCGACGACACCTGGATAGGCTTGGAAAACAGCAAGCTGAAGCTGCGCAGCAAAGATCAGGAATGGATCACCACAGGCGCCTACAACGACAACGAATGGCACCATCTGGTGCTCGCCGTGAACCGCACCTTCAACAATGTGTCGCTCTATGTCGATGGAAACCAGGAAAAGTCGTTTGCTGCCACGAAGATGGCTGGCATCAGCGGCACCATGTTCCTTGGCGGCAAGGGCTTCGAGGGTAATATCGACGAGGTGTCCTTCTTCGAGCAGGCACTCCCCAAGATGCTGGTGGAGCAGTATAACAATCTCTCGCCAGCAGGCGACGAAATGGGACTCATGGGCTATCTGCCCTTTGAGGAGATGAAGCAGAACGCCAATGGCGTGATGGAGCTGGTGTTCTCGGTCAATGACCGTCGCCAGTTCAGGGATCCTGACGGCAAGGTGATTGACAAGGTGGTGCCGCTCGTGGAAAGTGAAGTGAAGAAAGAATATGCCGACAAGAATGAGTTTGCACCTGTTCACGATCACGGCCAGATTACCAAGCTCAATTTCGACTGGGCATTCAACAACGACGAACTGCTCATCAACCTGAAGATGCTGGATCGCGAAATCAATAAGCAGTCGCTCTATGTCACCGTGCGCGATGTGGAAGACCTGCACGGCAATCCCATGCCGTCGCCCGTGACCTGGCTGGCCTTTGTCGATCGCAACAGCCTGAAGTGGGAGAACAAGAACTCATACGCCATGATAGATACCGAATGGCTTGATGAAAACACCAGCGTAACGTTCCAGAATAGCATCCACAACACGAGTGGTCAACGCCATCAATTCAAACTGGAGTCGCTGCCCGACTGGCTCAACGTGGATCAGAGCTATGGAACCATAGAGCCGCAGGGCGAGGTCACCATCACCTTCACCTATAATCAGGACATGCCTGTGGGCACCTATTCTGACCTCATCTACGTGACTGATGAAAACGGACTGAGCGAACCGATGCTGGCAGAGCTGATAGTCTCGACCACATGCCCGTGGTCGTTGGTTGACACCGAAAACTACACTCAGACCATGACCATACGCGCTCAGGTGAAGATAGAGAATCCTGACGGCAGCAGCTATTATGACAACTCGACAGAGGATGTCGTAGCCGCCTTCTGCGACGGTAAACTGGTAGCCAGGAACAACATCTCCAGCAGCAACCAGTCGAACAAGAACTATCTCTACATGACGGTCTATGGCAATAATACGATGAACAACAAGACCGTCACCTTCAAGTTGTTCAGGGCCTCGACAGGCAAGGTGTATAACCTGCAACCCTCACAGAAGATTCTCTTCAAGTACAACTTCATGTTGGGTGCTGCACCCGATGAGCCCATCGAGCTGACCACGATGATGAGCGAAAACCAGCAGATTGCCCTCAACCAGGGATGGACGTGGTTCTCCATCAATCTGACCCCACAGCCCTACTCTATGATCAACCGTCTGCTGACCGAGGATCTGGGCTTCCATAATGGCGACCTGATCAAGACTCCGTCAGACCGTAAGGTGTCAGAGTTTGTGGTCGATGAGACAGAGGCCCGTTGGGTGGGTACACTCAACAATGTGACGCCCGACAATACCTTCATGATCAATCTGCAAGAACCACTCACGCTCAGCATCGAGGGCAATCCGCTCACCGACGAACAGCGCACCATCAAGCTGGATAAGGGATGGAACGGCGTGCCCTACCTGCTCGATGAGCCGATGTCGGTGCGCGATGCATTGGCCGACTACTATGACAAGGCCACCATTGGCGACGTGATCAAGTCGAAGACCCAGTTTGCCGTATTCTCTGAGAACAAGCATTGGGAAGGCTCGCTACAGACCATGAAGCCTGGTCAGGGCTATCTGCTGAAGCGAATTGCCAATGAGACTACCACGATGCGCTATGTGAAGAACAACACGCAGCGTGTAGCGCGCCGAATGAAAGTGGCTGCTGCCAACAACAGCACAGAGGAGACACCGTTTGTCAATCCTAACGCCTCTTCCAACATGACCGTCATCGCTGCCGTCAGCAACGCTGAACGCTTCAACCTCGAAGGCAGCCGCGTGTTGGCTTATGTGGGTAATGAGCTGGCGGGCATCGCCCAGCCGCAACTGGTCGATGGCGACACGCTGTTCTTCGTCACCATCAGTAGCGACGTGGCCGATAAGGTGAGCTTCTCGCTGGAGCAGGATGGCGACGTGGTGGGTACCACCAGTCCGCTCTTCCTCAATACAGCCGACAGCCATCACGGCACGCTCAGCCTGCCTGTGCAATTGCACTTCAGTCAGCTGTCGCTCTCGTTCCCTGCAGATGTGACCTACTATTCGCCCACGGGCCAGAAGGTTGGTGAGCAGCGTGGTGTCACCTCAGAACGGCAGGTGAGCCAATACCTCGATCGTCTCGCCACCAACGCCGGCACCTATATCGTCGTGGTCAAAGGCCAGACACAAACACAAACCATTAAATTCATGAAGAAATGAAAAGAATAATGTTTATAGTATCATGCATCTTGCTGCTTTCAGGAGCAGCAGGATGCGGTAATGATGATGATGACGATGTGCTTCAGCGTCAAACTTTCAATACTGTATCTCGTCCCCGCTGGGCAGTCTCAGAAGACTATGACTATAGCAGCAGCATGACGGCCATCATCCGTGTTGATGTGTCTTCGCTTTTTCCGAACGACACGGCCCAGCATCAGGTGAACAGCCAAGACCTTCTTGCCGCCTTCATTGACAACCAATGCTGTGGCGTGGAATCGCCCGTAGAAGGTGAGGACGGGCTCTTCTTCCTCTTTATCACCCAGCCCGTTAACGATGAGGAGTTTACTGGCACGGCCGATGTGACGTTGCGCTACTGGTCGGCCCAGTACAAGAAAATCTTTGTGGCCGAAGCTGCCTTCCCCTTCGTCAATGACGGACGTGAGGGCACGGTTTCAAATCCGTTTATTCCTTCTTTCACAATAGAGCAGAAATAATCATCGGTCGTTTTAACGTCATATCGATAAAACGTTATAACGACCGTTTAAAAAAAAGAGAAAAGCGCTCCGATTGGAACGCTTTTCTCTTTTTTACGTAACCTCACGATTATTCATCAATCAAACGCACGCCTCCCTTATCGGCTGAGCTGACGCTCTGTGCATAGGCACGCAAAGCCTTGCTTACCACTCGGTTGCGACGCAAAGGCTGCTGAGGACGTGCAGAAAGTTCTTCATCGCTCAGCTTCACATTGATGGAGCGTGAAGGAATGTCGATCACAATGATGTCACCATCCACAATCTTGCCGATATTACCGCCATTGGCAGCCTCAGGCGAGATGTGACCGATGGAGAGGCCGGAGGTGCCGCCAGAGAAACGTCCGTCAGTAATCAGGGCACACTCCTTGCCCATGTGCATAGACTTGATGTAGGAGGTAGGATAAAGCATCTCCTGCATGCCAGGGCCGCCCTTCGGTCCCTCGTGGGTGATGACCACGCAGTCGCCCTTCTTCACCTTGCCACCGAGAATGCCCTCGCAGGCATCTTCCTGAGAGTCGAACACAACGGCAGGACCCTCGAAGTGCCACAGGCTCTCATCGACACCAGCCGTCTTCACCACACAACCATCCTGAGCAATATTGCCAAAGAGCACAGCCAGACCGCCATCCTTGGTGTAGGCATGCTCCACATCGCGGATACAGCCCTCAGCACGGTCGGTATCGAGCGAGGGATAGAGCTCCGACTGCGAGCCCATTTTGGTGCTAAAGCGATTGCCTGGGGCAGAGTAATAAATACTAGTTGAACTAGTCTCACTAGTTTTACTAGTTATACTAGTAATATCATAAGCCTTCATCGCTTCGCCCAGCGTCATACCATCGACGCGAGGAGCAGAAGGATCGATGAGACCCGCCTTGTTCAGCTCGCCAAGGATGCCGAGGATGCCACCAGCGCGGTTGCACTCCTGCACGCTGTATTTCTGGGTGTTGGGAGCCAGCTTGCAAAGGCATGGCACCTTGCGCGAGAGTGCGTCGATGTCTTGCATCTTGAAGTCAGCACCAGCCTCCTGAGCCACAGCCACGAGATGTAATACGGTATTGGTACTTCCACCCATAGCGATGTCGAGCGACATAGCGTTCATGAAAGCCTTGCGAGTGGCGATATTACGAGGCAGCACGCTCTCGTCGCCATCCTCATAATAGGCCAGCGCGTTCTTCACCACCTGACGGGCAGCAGCCTTGAAGAGCTCGATGCGGTTGGTGTGGGTGGCAAGGATGGTGCCGTTGCCTGGCAGCGAGAGGCCGATGGCCTCAGTAAGCGAGTTCATCGAGTTGGCCGTGAACATGCCTGAGCATGAGCCGCAGCCCGGACAGGCACATTGTTCAATCTCCTTCATCTCCTCGTCAGAGACTGAGGGGTCAGCACCCTTCACCATAGCGGTAATGAGGTCGGCATTCTCGCCACGCCAGCGACCTGCCTCCATTGGGCCACCCGAACAGAACACCGTGGGGATGTTCAGGCGCATTGAGGCCATGAGCATACCGGGAGTGACTTTGTCGCAGTTGGAGATGCAGATCATCGCATCAGCCTTATGGGCATTGACCATATATTCCACCGAGTCGGCAATGATGTCGCGTGAAGGCAGCGAATAGAGCATGCCGTCGTGACCCATAGCGATGCCATCGTCGATGGCAATGGTGTTGAACTCTGCTGCATAGCAGCCCATCTTCTCTATCTCTTCGCGGACAATCTGACCAATCTCATGCAGATGGGTGTGTCCTGGCACAAACTGTGTGAATGAGTTGACAATGGCAATAATGGGCTTGCCAAACTGCTCATGCTTCATGCCTGTAGCCACCCAAAGGGCACGGGCTCCAGCCATACGCCGACCTTCGGTACAGACGCTGCTTCTCAAGGGAATTTTCATTGTTGCTAAGTTTTTATTGTTATTTGTGATTCTATTCAATTAGTACGTGCAAAGGTACACCATTTTTTGTGATTGGCAAAATTTCTATCCACATTTAATTTAACGCGTACCTATATATAGTTAAATAAACGTAAAACCCAAAACAAATGTCAATGTCAGAAACTCGTATCTCAAAGAAAATCAGTAACTTTGCAGCCGATTTGCCCAAAACTGGGCGAAAGGAGGCCAGAACAGGCGCTGACCTCCATGAAGTTTAACCGTTTAAAAACGGGTCTGGTAAACGTCTGTTCAGGCCCAAGCCTCTCTGGAAGAGGCAACAATATTTTTTACAACATGTCAAAATTAACACAGAACGTTCAGCCGTTGCAGGACTTCAACTGGGACGAGTATGAAAATGGCACCGTTGCCAACGTGAGCAAGGAAGAGCTGGACAAGGCCTACAACGAGACCCTGAACAAGGTGGCCGACCATCAGGTTGTCGATGGTAAGGTGATTAGCATCGACAAGAAGGAAGTGGTCGTGAACATCGGCTACAAGAGTGATGGCATCATCCCTGCTTCAGAGTTCCGTTACAATCCCGACCTGAAGGTGGGCGACACCGTTGAGGTCTATGTGGAGAGCGCCGAGGACAAGAAAGGCCAGCTGCTGCTTTCTCACAAGAAGGCTCGCATGTCGAAGTCTTGGGATCGCGTCAACGAGGCTCTCGAGTCTCAGGCTGTCATCCAGGGCTTCATCAAGTGCCGCACGAAGGGTGGCATGATTGTCGATGTGTTTGGAATCGAGGCATTCTTGCCCGGCTCACAGATCGACGTTCACCCCATTCGCGACTACGACCAGTTCGTTGGCAAGACGATGGAGTTCAAGGTGGTGAAGATCAACCAGGAGTTCCGCAATGTGGTCGTTTCTCACAAGGCTCTCATCGAGCAGGAGCTCGAGGCCCAGAAGCAGGAGATCATCTCGAAG
>JAEEGL016792566.1_pt1 | contig 15441 bp, 10 predicted proteins | sample 9134231 | NCBI WGS metagenome assembly JAEEGL01 (sample SAMN16246548, study PRJNA631951) | gut metagenome | biome: gut microbiome; feature: rumen; material: fiber-attached | host: Bos | place: Iran: Karaj | collected 2018-10 | reverse complement strand
CGCGGTTTTGCCGAAGAGGCCGCCGCCGTCAAACGCCGCAACAAGCAGCGCCTCGCCGAATATATCCGCAAAACGGTGGAGATCGATGTGGATCCCGACTCCGTGTTCGATATCCAGGTCAAGCGGCTCCATATGTACAAACGCCAGCTCCTCAACATTTTCGGTGTGATGGATATGTACAACCGGCTGCGCAGCGACCCCGGCGCGGACATATGCCCCCGGACGGTGATCTTTTCCGCAAAGGCGTTTCCGGGCTACTTATTGGCCAAAAACACCATAAAACTGATCTGCACCGTGGCGGACCGCATCAATTCGGATCCTGCGGTTTCGGATAAACTGAAAGTCATATTTCTTCCGAACTACGACGTGAGTCTGGCGCAGCGCCTGATACCCGCGGGCGACATCAGCGAACAGATATCTACCGCGTCGAAGGAGGCGTCCGGTACGGGCAACATGAAATTCATGATGAACGGCGCCGTTACGCTCGCTACGCTGGACGGAGCCAATGTAGAGATCCGCGAGGCGGTCGGCGACGAAAATATCATATTGTTCGGCATGACCTCCGAAGAAGTTATCGAACTGGAGCGGCGCGGCGGCTACGACGTCGGGGCGCAGCTCGCGTCCGATCCGCGGCTCGGAGAGATAATCGCGGAATTGCGCGGCGGCTATTTCGGATTCGCGGCGAAGGACGAGTTCAGACCCGTGCTGGACCATTTGCTGAGAGACGGCGACCAGTATTTCGTGCTGAAGGACTTTGCGTCATATGTGAGCGCGCGGGACAGGATCGACGCCCTCTACCGCTCCGGAGCGCCGTTCCGCAGGATGTGCGCGATGAATATTGCCCGGTCGGGCCGGTTTTCCAGCGACAATACCATTGCCGCCTACGCCGACGAGATCTGGCACGTTAAGCACAGATGAGCTATTTTCACGATCCTTTGATACCCGGGGACAGACTTCCGGCCGGCGCGGTGACCGCGGGCAATACCGTTCGTTTAAGACTGCGCGCGGACCTTCCTTGTCCCGCGGACAATGCCGGTGTCACGCTCAAATTGACCCGCCGTTTCCGTTCAGAGTCCGAGGAGTTTATTCTTGCCTGTGCCGAAGCGCGCGCCGATGCGTTGTTTTTCGAGCTGGACGGCGGCGTGCTTGGCAGGCCCGGAGTGTATTTTTACGATTTTTGCGTGTCGGAGGGTGAGGAAACTTCTGTAATCCCCGGTGACCGTATTACCGTCACGGAGCCGGGGCTAGACGTGCCTGAATGGTTTCAGGACACTGTTATATACCAAATATTTCCGGACAGGTTCGCGGTGGGCGCTGACGCCGGCGCGAATTTCAAACCCGGCTCGTTCGTATATGCTTCGCTGTCCGACCCGCCGATGTATATTAAAGACAGCGGCGGTGAGATAATCCGCTGGGAGTTTTACGGGGGCAATCTTGAAGGTATCCGCAATGAACTTGATTATATTCAGGGCCTCGGCGCGCGGACGATCTACCTGAACCCGATCTTTGAATCCGCTTCCAACCACCGGTACGACACCGGGGATTACGAGCACGTTGACGGCGTGCTGGGCGGCGACGCGGCGTTTGACCGCCTTTCGGCCGATATGGACGCGCGCGGAATGCGTCTGATCCTGGACGGCGTGTTCAGTCACACGGGCAGACACAGCAGATATTTTCAGGCGGCGCTGGCGGGGAAGCTGCCGTACCGCGACTGGTACAGCTTTCGCGAAGACGGTTCATATCAATGCTGGTGGGACGTGCTGGATCTGCCTTGCGTCAACGAACTGGATCCCTCGTATCTGGATTACACTGTGCGCGGAAAAGACAGCATCGTCCGTTCGTGGCTCTCCCGCGGTGCTTCGGGCTGGCGGCTGGACGTGGCGGATGAACTGCCGGACGCGTACCTCGAAGAATTGCGCAAGGCGGCCATTGAGACGAAGCGCGACGCGGTGATCTTCGGCGAAGTATGGGAAGACGGCACGGATAAAGTGAGTTACGGGGTACACCGTTCGTATTATACCGCGCCCGAACTGCATTCTCAGACCAATTATCCGTTCCGCAAGCGGCTGGAGGCTTTTTTTGCGGGCGGCATGAGCGCCTCTCTGCTGGCGCGCGCTTTTGCACTGGATGCGCTTCACTATCCGGCAGCCAATTATTATGCGCTGGTCAACATGACAGGCTCCCACGACGTGGCGCGGCTGTATTCGGTGCTGCTGGAGACGGCGGGCTGCGATGCCGGAGCGGCGCGGGGGCTGATGCGCGCGTATTCGCTGATACAGTTCTGCTTTCCGGGAGTGCCGCTTATCTATTACGGCGATGAGATATGCATGGAAGGCGGTACGGATCCGGACAATCGCCGCTTTTTTGACCGCGGCGCGCTCAGTTCTGCTGATGTCGGTACGGCGGGGGCAATGCACGACTGGTTTGCGGGCCTCGCGGAATTGCGCGCGTCGGATCCGGCGCTGCGCACCGGCGCTGTTTCATTCCGCGGCGTCAACGATGATATCTTCGCGTTCATGCGAATCGCGCGCGGCGCCGATACCGCGCCTGACGCGGTGCTCCGGCCGTATGAATTGACCGCGTGCGCAAGCGGCCACGGATATCTGTGCGCGGTCGACCGCCGCGGCTGTGGGAGCGAATCGATCCTCTCCGCACTTGAATTGCCGCCGGAATTCGGTTATAATATTATCAGACAGGCGGACGGATACGGCGTGCTGCTTAAATTCTGAAAATGATCTATCGTGCCGTGTGCGGCGCCTGTTACCGACAGACCGGAGTGTATTAAAATGAGATGCCCGTATTGTTCCCATACCGAGGATAAAGTGATCGATTCGCGCCCTGCCGAGGACAATTCCGCGGTCCGCCGCCGCCGGGAGTGCCTTAAATGCGGCTCGCGCTTTACCACTTATGAGAAAATAGAAGATACGCAGCTGATGGTGATCAAAAAGGACGGCAGCCGTCAGCTTTTTGAGCGCGCCAAGATCACCAACTGCATCATGAAAGCCTGCGCGAAGCGCCCCGTTTCGCTGGCTCAGGCGGAGGAGATCGCCGCATCGGTCGAACAGCAGCTCCTGAACTCCATGAAGCGCGAAGTCAGTTCCAAAGAGATCGGCGAGCTTATTATGACGCGGCTGAAGGATCTCGACGAGGTCGCGTATGTGCGTTTCGCGTCCGTGTATAAGCAGTTCAAGGACGTGGACTCTTTTATGGACGAGCTTAAGACGATGATCGAGAAGAAGGAAAAGCGCTGAACCATCGCGCGCTTTAGCACGCTGAAGTGCAACAGTTCGTATAATAATTGGTATGAACAGGCCGAAACAGCAGAAGACAGCTACGTTTTCTGCTGTTTTTTCTTCATTGTATATTTCCCGGGAAATATGTTGCGCCTGTACGTCGAAAAAGTGTATTCTCTCCCTTGAATAAGCGCGGCGGCGGGGCGCGCATGGAGAGGAGCGTTATGATATCTGTCATTAATTCAGTGTGCATCAGCGGCGTGAGGGGATTGCTCACCACAGTGGAGACTTACGTCGCTAAAGGTATGAACGAATTCAACATCATCGGGCTTGCCGGCGCGTCGGTAAAGGAATCAAAGAACCGGGTGTGCGCGGCAATGAAATATTGCGGGTATGAATTGCCCAAGGGCAGGATCACGGTCAATCTGGCGCCTTCCGACGTGCGCAAAGAAGGCACCGAATTCGATCTGGCAATTGCCGCCGGACTGCTGGAGGTGAGCGGAGAATTGCCCGCGGGATGTACGGATGGAATGGCGGTCATTGGAGAGTTATCTTTATCCGGCGGCGTGCGGCCGGTGGCGGGCGCGTTCTCCATGTGCGTCAGCGCGATGCGGCAGGGCATACGGGACGTGGTGCTGCCCGCAGGCAATCTCGGCGAAGTATCCGGCCTCGAAGGACTGCGAATACGCGCGGTAAACTGTCTCTCCGAACTGATACCCGCAATAAAACGCGAAATAACGCCTGTAATCGGTCGTTTGAGCGATTTCGACCGCGACAGCAATTACATCAGTATCCAGAGCATAAAAGGGCATAAAACGGCAAAGAGGGCCATTGAGATCGCCGCCTCCGGCAGGCACGGCCTCCTGATGCTCGGCGCCGCGGGCAGCGGCAAGACACTGCTGGCGCACAGCATCAGGTCGATATTGCCCCCGCTGGAAAAACAGGATATATACGACGTTACCTCGATATACAGTCTCAGCGGGCTGTTGAACAGCGAATCTCCGCTGATATACGACCCTCCGTTCCGGGAGATCCATATCGGTATAACCAAAACCGCGCTCATCGGCGGCGGCAGGCCGGTGGTGCCGGGGGAGATCTCGCTGGCGCACCGGGGCGTACTGTTTATTGACGAGGCCACGGAACTGGAGCGGCAGGTGATCGACGCGCTGCGACAGCCCATGGATTCGGGCGAGGTCAATGTATCCCGCGTAGGTCACATTGAAAAACTGCCCGCGGATTTTATGCTGATAATGGCGGCCAATCCCTGCCGCTGCGGCAACTTTTTCGAAGGTCACGAAAAATGCACCTGCACGCCCAGAATGGTTTCCTCCACGCTGGGCCGACTGTCGCGGCCGGTGATCGACCGCATCGACATGCACATACCGGTGAGATCCCCGGAATATCCGGAACTTGTTTCCGCGGGCGGCGAGAGCGCTGAGACCGTAAAGGCGCGCGTCGCCGCGGTGCGGGCGCTGCAGAAGGAACGTTTAAAGTATCATAATATCGGCGGAGATTCGTACGCCGGATTGACCGGAGACGAACTGAGCGGAGTATGCTGTCTTTCACCGAAAGCGGAAAAACTGCTGGAGACGGGTGCGGAAAAATTGTCATCCAGCGTCCGGGCGTATAACAAAATAATGGCGGTGTCGCGCACGGTCGCGGACATGAACGGACACGAAACGGTCGGGGAGGACGATATGGCGGAAGCGCTCTCGTACCGTTCCATGGATGCCAGGCTTTTCGGGGACAGGGGGTATCAGGAAAATGCTGCGTGACGTCAACGAAAAGATCGTTATGATATGGCTCAGCCTGCTGGGCAGCCCGAATTACCGGATCTATCGCGCGCTTTTGTCGGAATTCGGCACCAACGCGGGCATTTACGACGCTTTTTCGCGGGGAGAAAAGCCGGGGTCTTTATCGGAGTTCCCGAAAGCCGCGGGTAAATTTGCGGACCGGGAACTGGCGGAAACGGCTCTGGGGTTTTACCGCAAGGCGCAGGAGTCCGGAATGAATATCCTGACATACTCTGATCCGGATTATCCCGAACTGCTCAGACATCTGCCCGCGGCATGTCCGCTGGTGCTGTATTATTACGGGGACAAAGCGGCGCTGCCGCGCGAAGACGATATCGCCGTCGCGATCGTGGGCTCGCGCCACTGTTCCGGTTCGGGCGAAGTCAATTCGCGTCAATACGCGTACGAACTCGCAAAGCGGGGCGTGATCGTTGTGTCCGGATTGGCGCTGGGCTGCGACGGCGCGGCGCACAGGGGCGCGCTGGGCGCGGGCGGACGGACAGTCGCGGTACTGGCATCCGGCGCGGATGTAGTTTATCCCCGGGAACATAAGAAACTGTATAACGACATAATAGGAAAGGGAGGGTGCGTGTTGTCCGAGTCCCCGCCGGGCTGCATCCCCGCGCGTCAGCTGTTCCCGGCGCGCAACCGCATTATAGCGGGGCTCTGTCAGGCGACGCTGGTCGTCGAGGCGGCGCACCGTTCCGGGGCGCTCATCACGGCGGATAAGGCGATCGAAGCGGACCGAACCGTATTTGCGCTCCCCGGCGACGTGCGGAACCCGATGGCATACGGCTGCAACGAACTGATCCGTCAGGGCGCGATCTGCGTTACGGATATCGGCGTGATATATGATGAACTGGGGATCGATCCGGAAGGCGGCAAAGCACACGGCGGGGTCAGCAACGGCTGGCTGATCGGGCTGCCGTATCCTCTGGGACGTGTGGCCGACGCCGTAATGAAGGGCTCTGACAACGCTGAAGCGATCGCGGAAAAGACCGAACTGGATGCCGGCACCGTGGCCGGTTCGCTGACGATGCTGGAGATCCGCGGCATCGTGCGAAGGAACGATTACGGCGATTACAGCATCGCAAAATAGCCGCATCCCGGGAAATAGCCTGATATGCAGGATTCATTGTGCGTTTTTTTCACTTTACACGGCTGGCCGATGAGTGTATTATATCATTGCCGGTAACAGGCAGGGAGATGTAAGTTGATGGCAGATTATTTAGTGATCGTAGAGTCGCCTTCCAAGGCAAAGAATATTGGCCGCTTTCTCGGCAGCAGGTATAAAGTCGACGCCTGCGTGGGTCATTTGAGAGACCTTCCCGCCAGCAAGCTTTCGATAGATATCGACAACGGTTTTGAACCTCAATATGCGAATATACGCGGAAAATCCGATATAATAAAAATGCTCCGGGACGATGCCGGCGCCGCGAAGAAAGTGCTCATTGCGACCGACCCGGACCGCGAAGGAGAGGCTATCGCGTGGCACCTCGAGTATCTTCTGGGCATTGACAACGCACAGGTCTGCCGCGTCACGTTCCAGGAGATCACAAAAAAGGTGGTTCAGGAGTCCGTCAAGACGCCGCGCACCGTTGACCTCAATCTGGTCAACGCGTACCAGGCCCGCCGCGTGCTGGACCGACTGGTGGGTTACGAGATCAGCCCGGTGCTCTGGCGCAAGGTAAAAAAAGGTCTCAGCGCGGGGCGCGTGCAGTCTGTCGTACTGCGGCTGATCTGCGACCGCGAGGCCGAGATCGACGCGTTCAAACCCAAAGAGTACTGGAACGTCACCGCGAAGCTTTCGAAGATCACCGACGCGCCCAAAGCGTCTGACCGTTTCGAGGCGAAATATTACGGCGGCGCCGACGGCAAAAAGAAAAATCTCGCTTCCAAAGCGGATGCGGATAAAGTGCTGGAAGACGTTAAGAACGGCACGTTTACCGTTAAGAGCGTAAAGAACACTTCAAAAAAGCGTCCGCCCGCACCGCCGTTCATCACCAGTACGCTGCAGCAGGAAGCGTCGCGCCGGCTGAATTTCCCGTCGGCCAAGACTATGTCCGTGGTGCAGTCGCTGTATGAAGGCGTTGCCGTTGACGCGTCGGGCGCCACCGGTCTCGTGACGTATATACGTACCGACTCCACGCGCGTATCCGAAGAAGCGCAGGATGCCGCGAGACAGTATATTGCCGCCGAATACGGTGAAAAGTATCTGCCCGGTTTCCGCCGCGTGTATAAAAACAAGAATTCGGCGCAGGACGCCCATGAAGCGATCCGGCCGACGCACATTGACTATACGCCCGATAAAGTGAAGGCCCGGCTTACCAGCGACCAGTACCGGCTGTACAAACTTATTTACGAGCGGTTCATTGCCAGCCAGATGGCGGACGCCGTATTCGACGTATGCAACGTGGATATTCTCGCGGGCACGAGCCTGTTTAAAGCATCCGGATCGACGCCGGTATTCCCGGGTTATACCAAAGTATACGAAGAGCGCCAGGATCAGAAAACGGAAGCGGAAGGCAAACTGCCCAAGCTCAGTGAAGACGAGATACTGGCATCCGAAGGCGTGGAAGCGGAACAGCACTTTACCGAACCGCCTTCCCGCTATACGGAAGCCTCGCTGATCAAGACGCTCACCGATTACGGCATCGGGCGTCCCAGTACGTACGCGCAGATCATCTCCGTGGTGTTCACGCGCGATTACGTTGTTCGCGAAAAAAAACTGCTCATACCTACAGAACTGGGCAAGACCGTCAACACTTATCTTAACGGCGCGTTCCCGAATATCGTGGACGTCTCCTTTACGGCGGGCGTGGAGGAACAGCTGGACAAAGTGGCGCAGGGCGAGCGTCAATGGAAAGACGTCATCAGCGAATTCTACGGCGGCCTTGAATCGGAACTTAAAAAGGCGCTGGACGAGACCGCGCGGGTCAAAGTCCCGGATGAAGTCAGCGACGTGGTCTGCGACAAGTGCGGCCGCATGATGGTATATAAACAGGGGCGCAACGGCAGATTCCTGGCGTGTCCGGGCTTCCCGTCCTGCCGCAACACGAAATCCATCGTGGAGAACGTGGGCGTGAACTGTCCCGAATGCGGCAAACCGCTCATTTACCGCCATTCCAAAACAGGCAAAAAATACATTTCCTGCAGCGGCTACCCCGAATGCAAATTCATCAGCTGGAACGTGCCTACCGGCGAAAAATGTCCGAAATGCGGCAAACATCTGGAATACGTATACAATAAATCCGGCAAGCGCTTCGTATCATGCAGCAACAAGGAATGCGATTACAAGCAGTACGGCCGTTCGAAGCGCGCGGATAAAAAAGACGTGCAGGACGGCGCCGAAGGCGGCAATACCGGCGCGGAAGATCAAGAGGTCTGAGAATGGCTGTATATGTAGTAGGCGGCGGTCTCGCGGGATGTGAAGCGGCGTTCCAGCTCTCGGTCCGCGGCGTCAGCGTCAAACTGGCGGATATGAAGCCGGAGCGAAGATCTCCGGCACACCACAGCGATCTGTTGTGCGAACTGGTCTGCAGCAATTCCTTTAAAGCCGCGGACGTGAATTCCGCTTCGGGCCTTTTGAAAGAAGAGATGCGCCGGCTGGGCTCGCTGGTATTGCGGGCGGCGGACGTCAACAAAGTGCCCGCGGGCGGCGCGCTGGCCGTTGACCGGGACCGCTTCTCCGCTGCCGTGACGGAAACGCTCGCGTCAATGCCGAATGTTGAGATCATAGAAAAGACCGTATTGTCCGTTGCCGAGATCGCGGCGTATCCGGACTGCGAGGCAGTGATAATTGCCACCGGACCGCTCACCGACGAACCGCTCGCCGAAGCGATAAAACATGCGCTGGGAGAGGAATCTCTCAGCTTTTTTGATGCCGCGGCGCCGCTGGTGTTCAAAGAGAGCATAGATTTCGATCACGCGTTTTATGCGTCGCGTTATGACAAAGGGGAGTCGGATTATATCAATTGTCCGCTCTTGGAGCCGGAGTACCGCGAGTTCTACCGCGAGCTCACCGGAGCGCAGTGCGCGGAAGTGAAGGATTTTGACGCCGCGTGCGTATATGAAGGCTGCATGCCGGTGGAAGTGATGGCCGCGAGAGGCTTCGATACGCTCAGGTACGGGCCGATGAAGCCCGTGGGCATCCGCAATCCGGAGACCGGGGAAAAGTATTACGCGGTGGTGCAGCTCCGGCGTGACGATTCCGCGGATACGCTCTACAATATAGTGGGCTTTCAGACGCGTTTGAAATTCGGCGAGCAGAAACGCGTTTTCGGTCTGATTCCTGCGCTCAGGAACGCGGAGTACGCGCGCTACGGCGTGATGCATAAGAACACATATATCAAATCTCCGGGATTGCTGGACGACACGTTCCGCGTGCTCGATCCCGGCGTTTTCGCCGCGCGTATACCCGTTTATTTCGCGGGCCAGATCACGGGCGTGGAAGGTTATATCGAATCCGCGTCCTCCGGGCTGATCGCGGGCTTAAACGCAGCGTGCGGCGTAAAGGGGCTGCCTCCGTTCAGGCTTCCGCAGAGCACGCAGATCGGTGCGCTCGCCTCGTACGCGTCGGGGTATCAGGGGCCGGATTTCCAGCCTATGGGCGCGAATTTCGGCATAATGCGTTATTCACTTCCTTCGGAAGGGCGGCATCGCGTGGACAAAAAGCACAAAAAAGAATTGATTTCAAAGAGCGCTTTGGATATACTTAACACAATAATAACAGACAGGAGTGATTTATTTTGAAGGCGCAATCTGACAAAAAGTTTAGAGACAGCACCTGGATCGCGCTGGACGACAGTTTTATTACTGTTGACGCGGAAGGAAAGATCGTTAACCCGTGGGAAAACCGCGAAGGCTGGGACCGCTACAGCGAGATCGATACGGGAGACGGACTTCCGGTATTTCGCAAAAAGTTCGGTTCCTCCGCAAAAAAGCCGGTCAAATGCACTGTCCACGCTACGGCTCTCGGTAATTTCGAACTCTACGTCAACGGCGCCCGCGTCGGACGTAAAAGCGGCAGCTCCGTCAAGTACGACGAACTTAAACCCGGCTGGACCGATTTCTCCAAGCGTGTGCTTTATTACAGCTACAATCTGACGCCGTACCTGTCTGAAAACGGCATAAACTGCATTGCCGCCGCCGTTTCCGGAGGCTGGTATCAGGGGCGCATTGCCTGCAATACGTACGGAAAGCATAAAGTGGCATTCAACGCCGTACTGGAACTTACATACGCGGACGGCACGACTGAAACGATCACCACCGGCACCGACTGGGATTCAAGTATTGCCGGTCCGATACTGGCCGCGGAGATCTGGGACGGCGAAGTATACGACGCCACCAGAGGCACGCTGGAATCGCTGTCTCTGCCCGGACGCCGGCTCACGGGCTGGAAAAAAGCGGTGCGCTTCGATGACTTTACGGGCGTAATTTCCAAAAACGTCGGTCCCGCGATACGCGTCCGCAGGATCACTATGAAACCGGTGCTGCTCACGAAATACAGCGCTGTGGAACAGCTCGAAGGCAACGATTTCGGCAGGATCATCGTCGACGAGACCGTTAAAAAGCCCCGCGCCGTGACGCTCAAAAAGGGCGAGACGTTCGTTTACGATATGGGACAGAATATGGTGGGCTGGATCAATTTCACCGTTTCCGGCAGGAAGGGCACACGGCTCACCGCGCGCTACGCCGAAATGCTCAACGACTCCGGACTTAAGAGCCGCGGCAACGACGGCCCCGAAGGTTCCATCTATACGGCCAACTACCGGTCCGCTAAAGCCCGCGGCACGTACATCCTGGCGGGCGGCGCCCCTGAGAGCTATCATCCCACATTCACGTTCTACGGATTCAGATATATCGAACTCACTGCCGACGGCGACGTGGAGATCCTGTCTCTCAAAGCGGACGTGGTTGGTTCGGAAACGCCCGAGACCGGTTTCCTCGAGACCTCTTCCAAAGACATCAACAAGCTGATCTCAAATATTCTCTGGGGCCAGCGCGGCAATTATCTGAGCATTCCCACCGACTGTCCGCAGCGCGACGAGCGCCTGGGCTGGACCGGCGACACGCAGATCTTCTGCGGCACCGCGGCGTTCAATGCCGAAGTGCTGGGCTTCTTCCGCAAATGGCTGCGGGACGCCGCCGACAGCCAGTCTGAAGCCGGCGCGTATTCCGACGTCATTCCCCGTATGCGCATCGTAGGCGAGGGCAACGCCGCCTGGGGCGACGCGCCGATCATCGTTGCCTACACCATGTACCGTATGTACGGCGACGTCAAGATCGTCCGCGACACGTACCCGTCCCTGGAAAAATACATGAAATATTTGTCCGCCTCCAAACTTAACGGCCCGAACCCCGGCTACGGCGACTGGCTGGCGTACGAGCCCACGGACGGCCGGCTGATAAGCATCTGTTACTACGCTTACGACGCGCTGCTCATGGAAAAACTTTCGGCAGTGCTGGGGAAGACCCGCAAAGCCGTCTCATACCGCAAGCTTTATGAAAAGATCCGCCGCCACTTCCAGCGCACTTACATGAAGCGCGGCAAGCTCACCCAGACCTCCCAGACCGCGTACATCCTGGCGCTGCGCTTCGGCATGCTGCCCGAAGCCTACGTGGAAACGGCCAAGCAGGACCTGGCCCGCAAGATAAAGGACAACGGCTACCGCCTCAGCACCGGTTTCGTCGGCACCGGCCTGCTCAACACGTCGCTCAGCATGTTCGGACTGGACAATCTGGCATATTCGCTGCTGCTTCAGACCGACAACCCGTCCTGGCTGTACAGCGTATACCAGGGCGCCACCACCATCTGGGAACGCTGGAATTCGTACACCCTGGACAAGGGTTTCGGCAACGTGGGCATGAACTCCTTCAACCACTACGCGTACGGTTCCGTAGAGGAGTGGATGTACAAATACATGCTGGGCATCGACTGCGACGACGCGGATCCGGGCTTCCGGCATATAATCCTGCGTCCCACTCCGGATACCCGTACCCCTGAAGAGATGCCCAAGGGCCAGACGCACATTACCTGGGTGCGCGGCAGCTATAAGTCCGCCGCCGGAATGATCGCGGCATCCTGGTCGATGGAAGACGATTCGTTCACTTATAACGTATCTGTGCCGGAAGGCGCGTATGCCACGCTGTATCTGCCGGTATTTGACGAAGCGGCGCGCACGGTCACGATCAACGGCACCGTGAGCCCGATCACCGATTTCGCGCAGTGCTGCGGACGCACGGTCATCGATCTGGCGCCGGGCAGGTACACATTTGAGGTAATGAGGTAACTCGAGATGAGACGGGTCTTTCTGCTGGTATTGCTGGTTCCGGTACTGCTGCTTTCCGGCTGTATCACGTCTAACGTCGGCGCTCCTACGGCGGTCCCGCTGAACACGTCCGGAAATGTTGCCGTTTTCACACCGGATCAGGGTGCCACGCCGGACGGTGTTGTCAACACGCTCCCGGGTACTTCCGAAAGTGAAGTGACGCCGATACCCCGAACGCCGCAGCCCACGGACGCGCACGGAAAAGGACCGCTCGCCGGAGTAGTAATCTGCGTTGACCCCGGACATCAGGATACCGGTCTCACCGAAAAGGAACCCTGCGCGCCGTGGGGCCCCGAGGCCAATTCCAGCGTCAACAACACCACGATGAAGGCTAAAGCTACATCCGGTACCACGGGCATTTCCACCAAAAAAACGGAGTATGTGATCAATCTGGAGATCGGCCTCAAGCTCAGGGACGCGCTGGAGGCGCTGGGCGCCACGGTGGTGATGAGCCGCGTCGACAACTCCTCCCGCATCTCCAACCGCGAGCGTGCGCTCATGGCAAATGAAGCCGGCTGCGTGCTGACGTTCAACATTCACTGCAACGGTTCGGACAATACTTCCGTAAACGGTGTTGAACTGTATGTGCGCGGCGTCGGTGACAATACCGCGGAATACGCCCAGCGTTCCAAGACCGATCTGGCGCTGGGGCAGAAACTGCTGGAGCGGATCATTGCCGCTACCGGCGCTAAAAAGCGCAGCGTCAACAAAAGCGATAACTACACCGGCATCAACTGGCGAGACCACACTACGTTTATCATCGAGTGCGGCTTCATCAGCAATCCGGACGAAGACGTGCGCCTCAACACGCCTGAGTATCAGGACAAACTGGTGTCCGGTATAGTGAAATTCGTTACGGACGATTATATGAATGGCTGACGTCTTTTGCGCTGAATTATCGGTAAGACCGCGGCGGGGGCCGCTGATCACGGCGACCCTGGCGGCGGTTTTATTGTTTGCCTGTCTTTTTACCGGATGCGGGAGGTCGGAAACACCGGCTCCGGTCTCTACTTCGGCGCGTTCCGGGGCTCCGACGTGCACTCCGGAAGCGACCGGTGCGGTCTTCACGGATGACGTTCACCCTGCAGCGACTCCGACCGCGGTTCCGGACTCCGGGTACGGCGCGGAGTTTTGGGAAGCGGCCGAAGCGCTGTTGCCGTATTACCGGGAAATTGCGCTGAACGCGGAGCACGGCACCGTTGACGGAAAGGTGCATAAATGGACCAGACCGATACTGTTTTACGTGCGCCCTTCGCCGGACGCGGAAAAGTACGACTATTACATACAGGAACTTGCCGCGAGGCTTGAAGCAATACCCGGTTTTCCCGGCATACGCCGCGTCGTCAACGCGGAAGCCGCGGAACTGACGCTGGAATTCGTCACCGCGGACGAAATGAATGGCATCACCGGCGCGTACGGCGATCCGGCGTACGGATACGCACACGTTTCATGGTACAACAGTTCAGGCGCGCTTTTCTCCGGCTCGATCTTCATCGTGCGCGAGGCTGAATCATCCGAAGCGGACGTGCTGCATGCGCTTACGGAGGAGTTCACGCAGGCCATGGGCCTTCTTAACGATTCGTACCGGTATTCCGACAGCATTTTTTATCAGGGCTATTCCACCGTTACACAATATTCGGAAGCGGATCTCACGCTCCTTAAGCTGCATTATGCGGTTGAAATTCCTGCCGGAACGGAGTACAATACAGTTTCGGCGATCGTGTCGCAAAAAGCGCACGGCACGGATCAAACCTGAAAGGAAATTTTTATAATGTTCAAGCGAAATATATTTACATCCGAATCTGTCACCGAGGGGCATCCCGATAAGATCTGCGACGCCATTGCCGACCGCATACTGGACGCGCTGATCGCGCAGGATCCGCTTTCGCGCGTTGCCTGCGAAGTCACGGCGGCCACGGGTCAGATCATGATCTTCGGAGAGATCACTTCGAAGGCAGTCGTCGATTATGTTAAGATCGTGCGGGATACCGTGCGGGATATTGGCTACGTGGGTTCTGAAATGGGCTTTGACGCCGATACCTGCGCCGTCATAAACTGTCTGAACCGCCAGTCTCCGGATATCGCCATGGGCGTAGACGTTTCTTACGAGAACCGCTCGGGCGAGAGCAGCGAACTTCAGAACGGCGCCGGCGACCAGGGCATGATGTTCGGATACGCGTGCAATGAGACTCCCGAACTGATGCCGCTGCCCATAAGCCTTGCGCACAAACTCACGCGCCGCCTTACCGACGTGCGTAAAGGCGGTATACTGGATTATCTCAGGCCGGATGGCAAGGCGCAGGTCTCTGTGGAATATGGCGAGGACAATAAGCCCGCCCGCATCGAAGCCGTGGTCGTCTCCAGCCAGCACTCGGAGCGCGTTCCCGTGGAGAAACTGCGCAAAGATATTGAAAAATACGTAATACGCGCGGTGATACCCGAAGAATTGATCGATGAGCATACAAAATTCTTCATCAATCCCACCGGCCGGTTTGTGATCGGCGGACCGTGCGGCGACTCGGGACTTACCGGCAGGAAGATCATCGTTGACACATACGGCGGCATGGGCAGACACGGCGGCGGCAGCTTCTCCGGCAAAGATCCGACGAAGGTAGATCGTTCAGCGTCATATATGGCGCGTCATATCGCCAAAAGCGTAGTGGCAAGCGGTCTCGCCGACCGCGCCGAAGTGCAGATCGCGTATGCTATCGGCGTGGCGCATCCCGTTTCGGTGCGCATCGATACTTTCGGCACGGAAAAAGCTCCGGTGGACAGTATCGAACGCGCGGTGCTGCGTACGTTCGATCTGCGTCCCGGAGCGATCATCCGGTTCCTGGATCTAAGAACTCCTATTTACAGCCGTACGACCAATTACGGTCACTTCGGCAAGGAAAACATGGGACTGAAGTGGGAGGAAATCACGGAACTCAAAGTGTGATCGTCCGATCCGCCCGTGCTGTCAGCGCAGTATCAGGTGCATGCCCAGAGAGGATCTCGACGGATCTTCCGGCAGGGCAAGTACTTTCGCATCCAGCAGATCGTGTATTGCCATCATCCGGGTGGCGTACATCTCCATTTTGATGT
>JAEEGL014590972.1_pt1 | contig 15441 bp, 14 predicted proteins | sample 9134231 | NCBI WGS metagenome assembly JAEEGL01 (sample SAMN16246548, study PRJNA631951) | gut metagenome | biome: gut microbiome; feature: rumen; material: fiber-attached | host: Bos | place: Iran: Karaj | collected 2018-10 | reverse complement strand
CTTCAACGCCTTCTTCAGCAACGTCTGCTTCCACGAAGTGGCCCACGGCCTAGGCATCAAGAACACCGTCACCGACGGCAAGAGCATGCGCGAAGCCCTTGGCAAGGAGTACAGCAAGTGGGAGGAAGCCAAAGCCGACATTTGCGGCCTGTTCCTCACCACCAAGCTCATCGAAATGGGCGAGATTACCAACTGCACCAAGGAAGATGCCTTCGTCACCTTCATCGCTGGCATATTGCGCAGTGTCCGCTTCGGTGCCACCGAGGCTCACGGCATCGCCAACATGATGTGCTTCAACTACCTTCAGGACCAAGGTGCCTTCACTCGCAACGAGCAAGGCAAGTATGTCATCAATGTCGAGAAGGCCGAAGCGGCTATGAAGAGCTGGGCCGCACTCATCCTGCAGGTTGAAGGCGAAGGTGATATCGAGTTTGCCGGCAGCTATGCCGCCAAGAATGGCACCATCCGTCCCGACCTCCAGAAAGACCTCGACATGATTGCAACCAACAACATACCTCGTGACATCCGTTACAACCAGGGCTTGAAAGCTCTCGGTCTAGTAAAGTAATAGTTTTGTTTTCATATTCTTACGGGGCATCCTCCTTTGCAGGGTGTCCCTTTTTTCTTTGCGCCCCATAAACTTTTTTCCGTCATCCGTACCACATTGTACCGCATCCTACCGCATTTTACCGCATTTTACCGATTCTTACCGCATTCTACCGCATCTTACCGATTCTAGCTCATAAAGGGGTCGTTTGCCGTCGCCTGGACGGCAAACGATCGGATAACGAACGGCAAACGAACGGATAAGTGCTGGATGAAGAGAGGCCTTTTTTTGGCAGAAAGAAGATAGGGAGACGAGGGTGACGACATGGGCATAGGGGAGGAGAGAAGGTCGGAAGGCGGGTGAGGGGAGGGGAAATGAAAATGTAAAATTAAAAATTATATAAAAAACCTTTACGTTTCTATAAAAATTCGTATATTTGCAAATTGGATTTGTGCAGAGCATATAGCGCAATGCACGGAATATAGGTTGATTACGCTACCGCCCTTGGATAGGGGTGGACGTAAAATTGGGTAGAAGCAAACCAAGAATCATCCAGAGGCTCCATGCCGATGCATAGGAGGAGGGGAGAGATTGTGCCTATATGAGAGGGTAATTCATGAAGAAACGATGGTGTGTGTTAAGCATGGGCGGCGGATGAATGGGAATGAAAGAGGGAGAGCAGCGAGGGGTGTGTGAGTGTGAGAAATGGGAATGAGAATAGTCAATATACGCTAGAAGTGAGGAGAGATGACAGACGAAGGGAAGTCAGGGATTGAACGGTGGTACGCGGTGAAGGTATACTATAACAGGATGACGCCGTTGCGAGAGCAACTGGCAGCGGATGGGGTAAACTACTTTATTCCGAGCATGATTACTTCGCTGTTGTTCCTACAGGCCAGTGCTGAGTATTTGGCGCATTTTGTGGATGGCTATCATGACAAGTTGTGGGTGTATCGCGACCCACTGACGCGTAAGCCTTCGGCGATTCCCGATAAGGAGATGGAGGTGTTTATCTTTGTGTGTACGGCAGGCCAACAGGGTCTGTGCTATTTGGGTGAGGACAGGCCCGAGTATCATCAAGGTGACCGAGTGAGAGTGACGGAGGGTCAGTTCAAGGGTGCCGAGGGATATATCAAACGAATTAAGAAAGACCGCCGATTGGTGGTGAGTGTAAGGGGTGTGGCTGCGGTTGCGACCACTTTTATACCGCCCCAGTTTTTAGAGATTATAAAAGAATGAGGAAGCCGTTGTTTCCGTTAAATCCTATTAAGGAAAAGATGTACCTGCCATTGGGCAATTTTGTCGAGGCGGGGAGTGAGGGGTGTGACGACCTGACGGCGGATGAGATAGAGAATGCCGATGTGCGCAGGGTTTTCGAGTATGTGGAGACGGAGCCGATTAAGCAGGTGTACAGATGGTTTGCGGATCATCGTGACGAGTTTGCGCCCACCACATTGCTATGTGGTATGAAGAATAACGGCGGCGACCCGATTCCGAGGTGTGAGGCGGAGGGAGGCTTGTATGAGGCTATCTTTGTGCAGAGACCGCTGCATACGATATATGAGTTGGATAAGTTTTTGTTTAACGCCAATGAGAATCTGACGCAGGGAGGCTATTTGGTGTGCTGCTGTCGCACGTCGTCGGTGAAGAAGGCGGTTATTTATAACCGCTATCCGAAGGGGATAAGGCGGATCTATTATGGTTTCCATTATCTGTGGCACCGGGTGTTTCCGAAGGTGGCGGGTTTGAAGAATATTTATTTTGCAGTCACCAAGGGTCGCAATAGGACTTTCCACCGAGTGGAGATATTGGGGCGTCTGTACCGTGCGGGGTTTGAGGTGGTGTATGAGAATACGGCACATGGGGAGTTCAGAGTGATAGCCCGCAAGGCGAAGGAGCCTATAAGAGAGGGCATACCGAGTTCGTCGCCCATCGCCAAGCTGCGACGCGTGGGCAAAAATGGTAAGATTATTACGGTGTATAAGTTTCGCACGATGTATTCGTATAGCGAATATTTGCAGGAATATGTGTATCAGCACCGCCGATTGGATAAGAGTGGCAAGTTCTACCATGACTACAGGGTGAACACGATGGGGGCTTTTTTGCGCAAGACGTGGCTCGACGAGCTGCCGATGGTGGTCAATATGCTGAAGGGTGAGATGAAGTTGGTGGGGGTGAGGCCTTTGTCGAAACAGTTCTTCAGCCTGTATACGCCTGAGATGCAGCAGTTGCGCACACAGACGAAGCCGGGGCTACTGCCGCCGCTCTACTATGAGAAAGAGCAGCCCGAGACATTGGAGGGAATCCAGGAGTCGGAGCGCAGATACGTCGAGGCATATCTGAAGCACCCCTTCAGAACGGACTGGAAGTATTTTTGGGGCATTGTGGGGAACATCTTCCTTCACCACAAACATTCACATTAAAGTATTTAAGAAGTTTCAAATAATAATGAACGAGACGCAAGAGTGGACAACCGTCATTAAACCAAAAGACAAACTTTTGGCGGTTGATTTTAAGGAGTTGTGGAGGTATCGCGACCTCTACACGTTGTTTGTCAAACGTAATATCATCACACAGTATAAGCAGACCGTGCTGGGCCCGCTATGGTTTGTGATACAGCCAGTGCTGACGGTCATTATGTATATGGTGGTGTTCGGTGGTATCGCGGGTATTGCTACCGACGATATACCTCAGCCGTTGTTCTATTTGGCGGGTACATGCATGTGGCAATATTTTTCGGACTGTCTTGGAAAGACTTCTAATACGTTCGTGAGTAATAGCGGACTATTTGGAAAGGTTTATTTCCCGCGATTGATAACACCATTGTCCAACGTAACATCCAATCTATTGAGATTTGGCATCCAAATGAGTCTGTTTATTGTGGTGTATGTCATCTATGCTGTGCGTGGTTGTAATGCGCATTTGACGTGGTATATATTGCTGTTCCCTCTATTGGTAATGATGATGGCGGGTCTGGCGTTGGGGTTCGGTCTTGTTATCTCCAGTATGACTACGAAATATAGGGACTTGCAGATTTTGTTCTCGTTTGTGGTGTCGTTGTGGATGTATGCCACGCCTATCGTATATCCCCTTAGTCTTGTGAAGGGCAAGGTGGCGGCAGGATTTGACCTGTATACCATCATGCGCCTCAATCCGGTGACACCAGTGCTTGAGACTTTCAAATATGGAGCTCTGAGCGCAGGCGAGTTCATCGGTTGGGGATGGTTGGCATACAGTTTCGTGTTTATGATTATGCTACTTGCACTTGGCATTGTCATCTTCAATAAGACGCAGAAGAGTTTCATGGACACTGTGTAACGAACATTCTATTCATTATAATATAAATGACTAAGTCGGCACTCATAACGGGAATCACAGGGCAGGATGGAAGCTATCTTGCCGAATTCCTTCTGGCTAAGGGCTACGATGTGCACGGCATCATTCGTCGCTCTTCGGTCGACTACCGCGAGCGTATAGCCCACCTTGAAGGGCATGAACGTTTCCATCTGCACTACGGCGACATGAGCGACACACTGAGCCTCATACAGCTGGTGGGTAAGGTGACCCCTGACGAGATATACAACCTTGCGGCGCAGAGTCATGTGCAGGTCAGCTTCGACGCTCCTGAATACACAGCCAATGTTGACGCGACAGGAGTGTTGCGCATCCTCGAGGCGGTTCGTCAGTGTGGATTAGAGAAGAGTTGCCGTATCTATCAAGCAAGCACGTCTGAGCTGTATGGCCGTGTGGTCTCGGTGCCGCAGAACGAGGAGACACCGTTTTATCCATACAGTCCTTACGCTGTGGCAAAGTTGTATGGCTATTGGATAGTGAAGGAGTACCGTGAGGCATACAATATGTTCTGCTGTAACGGCATATTGTTCAATCATGAGAGTGAGCGGCGGGGTGAGACGTTTGTGACACGCAAGATTACGCTGGCGGCGGCACGTATCCGTCAAGGTAGGCAGGAGAAGTTGCTGCTGGGCAACCTGTCGTCGCTCCGTGACTGGGGATATGCCAAAGACTATGTGGAGTGCATGTGGATGATATTGCAGAACGAAAAGCCAGAGGATTTTGTCATTGCCACTGGCGAACAGCATAGTGTGCGAGAATTTTGCCAGTTGGCGTTCCACTATGCAGGCATTGAGTTGCGTTGGGAAGGCGAAGGCATCGACGAGAAAGGTATCGACAAGGTTACGGGAAAAGTGCTCGTGGAGGTCAGCCCCGACTTCTATCGTCCCACCGACGTGGTAAACTTATTGGGCGATCCGTCGAAAGCGAAACGGATGCTGGGCTGGAACCCATCGAAGACACCTTTTGAGAAGTTGGTGAAGTTGATGGTGGAAAATGATATGGCAAAGGTGGCCTCCGACGAGGCGGCGGCAAAAGTACGCTGCAACCTCGCCGAATACCTCGAAAAAGGAATAGTGAAATGAACAAGGATTCTAAGATATATGTGGCAGGCCATCGCGGCATGGTAGGCTCCGCCATCGTGCGCGAACTACAAAGACAAGGCTATGACAATATCGTCGTCCGCACACATGCCGAGCTCGACCTCACACACCAGGAAGCTGTCGATAGTTTTTTTGCCGAAGAACGCCCCGAGTATGTCTTTCTGGCGGCTGCCAAGGTGGGAGGTATCGTCGCCAATCAGAGTGCGCCGGCCGATTTTATGTACCAGAATATGGTGCTGGAGATGAACGTCATTCATGCTGCATGGCGTATCGGCTGCAAGAAACTCCAATTCCTTGGGTCCAGTTGCATCTATCCCAGACTGGCACCCCAGCCCATGCCCGAAAGCTGCTTGCTTACCTCCTCACTGGAACAAACCAACGAAGCTTACGCCCTGGCAAAGATCTCGGGACTAAAATATTGCGAATACCTCAACCGCCAGTACGGTACCGACTACATCAGCGTTATGCCCACCAACCTATACGGTCCCAACGACAACTACCATCCCGAACACAGCCACGTGCTGCCCGCCATGATACGGCGCTTCCATGAGGCCAAGGTGGCGTGCAATCCCGAAGTGGTCTGTTGGGGCGACGGCTCGCCGCTGCGCGAATTCTTATACGTCGACGACCTTGCCAACCTATGTGTCTTCCTAATGAACCACTATAGCGGTAACGAGACTGTCAACGCCGGCACCGGTAAAGAAATTACCATCAAGGCACTCGCCGAGCTGGTCGCGCGCACTGTGGGCTACGAAGGAATAATCAGATGGGACACTAGCCGCCCCAATGGCACACCGCGCAAACTGCTCGATGTCAGCAAAGCAACAAGGCTAGGATGGACATACAAGACCGAACTAGACGAAGGCATCCGTCTGGCATACAACGATTTTTTACACTCTCCCCTACGGGCTGAAAGATAACAATATGGCAACAGCAATCGAATTCAACAACGTCTCCAAACAATACCGGTTGGGACTCGTCTCCACACGCACCCTCAGTCACGACCTACAACGCTGGTGGGCTGTCAGCGTGCGTGGCAAAGAAGACCCTTACCTCAAAGTCGGTTCTGTCAACGACCGTTCCACAAAGGCTGACAGTGAATATGTGTGGGCACTCCGCAACATCGACTTCAAAGTTGAGCAAGGCGATGTCATCGGCATCATCGGCCGCAACGGCGCAGGTAAGAGCACTCTGTTAAAAATCCTCTCCAAAGTCACCGGACCCACCACCGGTACCATCATGGCTCGCGGACGTATCGGCTCGCTCCTCGAAGTAGGCACCGGCTTTCATCCCGAGATGACTGGTCGCGAAAACATATTCCTCAACGGAGCCATCCTCGGCATGACTAAGGCTGAGATAGGTCGTAAACTCGACGAAATAGTCGACTTCAGTGGTTGTGCACGCTACATTGACACTCCAGTCAAACGCTACAGTTCAGGTATGACCGTTCGCCTCGGTTTCGCCGTTGCCGCATTTTTAGAACCTGAGATTCTCGTGGTTGACGAAGTGTTGGCTGTTGGTGACGCCGAGTTTCAGAAAAAAGCCATCGGCAAAATGCAGGATGTGAGTCAAGGTGAAGGACGCACTGTACTCTTCGTCAGCCACAACATGGCTAGTATACAACGACTATGCCGTTCTGGCATACTGCTGGAAAAAGGCTCTGTTGCATACGCAGGTACCGCCTCCGAAACCATTTCCAAATATCTCTCCGAGCAAGTTGTCCAATCCGAATACAAGAACCCCAACCCCCACGCCAACCAGAAACTCGTGCTACTGTCGGCAAGCGTCAGCCCCAAGACAGGTGGCCTCATATACACCAACACCCCCATCCAAATCCGTTTCACCATACACGTCAACCAGCCCGTTGGCCATCTGGTTGTGGGTTTCAACCTTATGAGCTCCTTCCAATATCCATTGGCAAGGGCTGACTACAATGACCAAAATGGTGCCTACACCCTCGACCCTGGCCAGTACGAATTCCTTTTCGAAATACCCGCCAACACCCTTTCCAACGGCGACTACAAAATAGAATTCGACGTAGCCGAAAAATGTGTCAAAAACTATGCTGGCGAACAGTCGGTACTGACGTTCCATGTCGATATCGACGAACACAGCCACGCCAATACTTTTTCCGAAAACATCAGCTCCAAGATGTCGATTATCAGAGAAAATTGGCTGGTCGGATACGAGAAACAATGAACACAGAGCGTTTTCACAACACTCAACTCCTCCTGAAATGGTCTCCATTATCATTCCTAACTACAACCACGCTCCGTTCCTAGGTGAGCGTCTAGACACAGTCTTCTCGCAGACCTATCAGGACTTCGAGGTGATAATTCTTGATGACCATTCCACCGATAACAGTCTCGAAATACTGCAGCCCTACGCCACCCATCCCAAAGTGTCGCACTTTGTGGTGAACGAAACCAATTCGGGCTCCCCGTTTGAGCAGTGGAAACGTGGAGTGTCGTTAGCAAAAGGCGAGTGGATTTGGATAGCGGAAAGCGACGATGTCGCCGACCCAGCGTTCTTGGAGCGGATGATGCAAGCCGTCGCCGAGCATCCCTCAGTTGGGTTGGCATATTCTCATTTGCGATGGATTGATGCCGCCGGAAAAACATTGGGTATGGACGAAGTCGATGGCGCAACGCGTTACTACACAGGCAGACAGTTTTCTGTTCAGAAACTGCTCTACACTACCACCATCTACAATGTCAGTTCATGCATATTCAGGCGTGACGCATTCATGCAGGTTGACTGCTCCTTCTTCGAAACTATGCGCTGCAGCGGTGACTATGGCTTCTATGCCCAGATGGCACAAGTGACCGACGTGTTAGAAGTGATGGAAGTCCTAACAGGATATAGGCAGCATGCCTCCAACACTTCGCGACAGATGATGAAAGCAGGTGTCTCGTGCCAAGAAGACCTCGCCATTCTGAACCTTATCTGCGACAAATACAGCGTCCCTCAGTCAAAATACGCAAAGTTCTGGGCGCGTATGCAGACATCACACCGCCTTCCCTGTGGAATCCGAGCACAGATATTCAAAGCCTATTGGAAAAAACATCCCCGCATAGTGCTTTGGAGCCTCTACTACCTGATATATAATCCTTTAAGAAAAGTATGGCGCAGCATCAAGCGATAGACGACACTCCTCGGCAGCAACCCTTGCTCAGTTACATAGTGGTTGCCCACAACCATGGGCAGTGCATACGCCGTTGTCTTGACAGCATATTGTCGCAACAAATGTGCTTCCCATACGAAATAGTCGTGGGCGACGACAGGTCAACCGACGATACATGGGCGATACTGGAAGAATATAAGGATAAGTATCCTCACCTCTTCACCATTTATCGTGTCAACTCCGACGACTGTCACCCGCTGTCGCCTTCCGATAGGGCTAGTTTTAACCGGGGGCACGCCTACCGGCTAATCAAGGGAAAATACTACGCCGAAGTGGATGGCGACGATTACCTCCTACCGGGCGACACCTATCAAAAGCAGGTCGAACTGCTGGAATCACATCCACGTTGCTGGCTTTGCATGCAAAACATGTCGGTCATAGAAGAAAAGGCGACCGACGAATCATCTGGTGTGACATCCAAGAACGACAGACGACAAACGACAAGCCGTTGGTTTCCAGACCACCGCTTGAAGAACTTCCAGATAATCACCGCTGAGTACTACCTCTCCCATCCCGACCTATTCTCGCAACACCAATCCTTCGTTTACCGTAAGCACTCCCAACACAGCCCCATCGACCTCCTCGGTCTAGACTACGAAGACACCACCGCCACAATCTTCCACCTCCAGTACGGCGACATCATCTACCTCAATCAGTCGGGCTACCAATACATCAGCTACCCTCAAGGCATCAACCGGCAGCTCAGCGATGATGACCGTTTGGTGCGGCTGGCACTACTGCCACTGGTACACACACACTACTTCCCACAATTTACACATCCGATACTTATGGCCGCGATGCCCGAGCTGAACCACCTGCTCAAAGTCACTGTCGGGCGGCAATTGCGGCTGTCATCCGAAACACGCCACACATTCACTCGGCACCAAGGATTCCTATTCCGCTACTACGCACATGACACACACACAATCTTCCAACAACTCAGAATCAAAACAGCCCGCTACCTACTGCTGTTAATAAACCGTCACCAGTGTACATCGCCCTTTTGGACAAATCTTTCTGCACGAATACTAATATAATCGCCTACATGCACATCCTCGACTGCACCATACGCGACGGAGGCTACGTCATAAAAAACCATTGGGCTCCTGACATTCTCAAAAAAGCAGTCTCGGCACTCTCTTCAGCAGGCATCCGATACATTGAGATAGGTGTCGGACTGGGACTCGGAGCATATCGTCGAACCAAAGATACCCTCAGCGACGAAGACTACATGCGGCTCTGCTTGCCCCACCGTGGCGACTCTCTCATAGGCATGTTCTTCATTCCCGGCATTGGCACTCGGGATGATTTAAAACGCTTTCGTGACAATGGGGGCGACTTCGTCAGAGTGGGAGCCAATGCCAACGTGATAGACACCGCCTTCGAGTGGGTCGAATACGCCAAGACACTAGGCTTTCACGTAAGTTGCAACCTAATGAAGACCTACGCTATCAGCAAGTATCGTTTGGCACGCTTCGCCGACGGTGTCGTCGGTGCGGGTGCCGACTGCATCTACATCGTCGACTCGGCAGGAGGCATGCTGCCCAACCAGGTGGCAGAATACGTCAAGGCCATAAAACAGTTCTATCAAATATCAGTCGGCTTCCATGGACACAACAACCTGCTTCTCGCCAATGCCAACAGTCTAGCGGCACTGCAAGCTGGTGCTGACTTCGTTGATGCTACCCTTCTCGGCATCGGACGTGGTGCAGGAAACGCCCAACTTGAGTCGCTGATAGCAATCTGTCAGAAAGCTCGTCTCCTCCCCAACAGCTGCAACGTGCTCCAACTGGCCGACAAGGCCGAAGAGATAGTCGGCAACCTTATGCCTAAAGGCAGCACCAAGCGCGAAATAAACGTCGGTATGGCTAACTTCCACGACTCCTTCACCGACCTCCTCGAACACGCCTCGGCAAAATATGGGGTCGATCCAGACATAGTGATGAAAGAAGTATGTAAGATAAACGTCATAAACCCCTCCGAAGAACTCTTCGACCTCGTCGCCCGACGGCTTAAAGAAGGAACACCGTTCGAATTCATCCCCGCGTACTCACACAAGAAATATTAAATCCCAACTATAGATGGACTATCAAACTAGGTATAGGCAGATGCTTGCCGACATCGAGCGACTGGTGGACATAACTAACAAACGCTCCGTTCTTATTTTGCTCCAGCATACCCATCCCGCCGACACCGAGCCATGCATACCGTCCGTGCGCGAAAGCATCTCCAACATTATCGGGTTCATATCGCTAGGTGACGTACAGTACCTTCCATATATCATAGAACATGCTGTAGGCATCATTGACACCATCATGATAGATGTCGATACCAAGCGCGACAACTCGGAACAAATCCGTCTTACCGCCACACAGATGGCTGCGGAACGTGGCATCTCCGTAGCCTACTATAGCGACTATACCACATGGGTTACATCAGCTCTGGCTCTGATGTTAGAAATCGAAAACCAGACACAACTGACTTCTCTGTCACAACGCAGGCGGTTGCTGATAGGGCGCAACATGTTGGCAACCAAAATGGTGATGGAAATGATAAACAGAGGGATGGAAGTATACCTCCATGGCAAGGAATACCCCACACCTAGCTTCCCCACAGCGGGTGGAGAAATAGAGATACACTCCTCCTACATTCATTTCGTTGACAACCCCGCCAGTGTGCGACCCAATATTCTCGTCGGATGTGAATTGCAACAGAACACACCTCTTCTTGACCATCTCGCACCCATTTGCTTCGACCTCATATACGACATCGGCACCCGCAACTTCACTCGCGACTTCATTAGCAGGCAGCGCGCTGCAGGTGCCCAAGTATATCGCTCCGATGACCGTGCTGGCATATCTGGTGCCGTTGTCAGCCTGATGGAGACTGGCGAGCTCGTCAAGGCACGGCTGGGAAAGACTATTATCGGAGGCATCAACATCGTCAGTGGTGGATATGTCGGCGACGTGGGCGATATCGTCGTCGACAACTACAGCGACGCTCACAGCATACTCGGTGTCGCTAACGGCGATGGCACCTTCAAGCACCAGCCCACAGAAGAAGATCTACGTAACATCGAAAAGATAAAAACCCTCCTCTGATATGCAACCTATCGTCATGGTATTGCCTGGCACAGTGTGGCAGATACCCCTTATCAAAAAACTGAAAGAACGCGGTTATATGGTCGCGGTGGTACACCCATACCCCGATGCCCCTGCTTTCAAGTATGCTGACAAGATAGTCTATGCTGACATCCTAGACCGCGAGGCAGTTCTGAAGGCGGCAAAAGAATTGAATGTGGTGGCAGTGATGTCAGATGAGTGCGATATAGCCACGCCGACTTTGGCATACGTGTCTGCACAGTTGGGGCAGCCCACGCAGACGGAGGTGATGGCACGGCTGTATACCGACAAATCGTTGATGCGTGATTTCTGCCGTGAACACACCCTTCCCTGTCCTAAGTATCAGGTTTGTGAATCGTTGGAAGAGGCCGTGATATTCTTTCGCTCATTAGGTGCTAGGATGATAATCAAACCGATAGATGCCAACAGCAGCCGAGGAGTGTTCACTATCGAATCGGAAGAGCAGCTACGATATTGTTTCGACAATTCCATAGCATACTCCCACCATCGCCGCGCGGTGATATGTGAACAGTTTATTGCAGGGGCGGAGTTTTCGGTGGACGGTATACGCATGCCTGACGGACATGTATGTCTGGCCATCTCAGAGAAACAACAGTTCGACTACAACCGCAATTTGGACAGTTACCTCTACTTCTCGTACAACAATCCTCGATACGATTACGACCGTTTACGAGAGGTAAACAACAGGTATGTTGACCTGTCTGGACTGCCGTTTGGCTTCACCCATGCCGAGTATCGTTATGACAATGGTGAGTTCTACTTGTTGGAGATTGGAGCGCGTGGTGGCGGCAACCTTATCTCGTCGCACATCGTGCCAGCTTTGACAGGAGTGGACAATTATAGTTTGCTGATAGACATGTTCGTCGGGAATGAGATAAAGACTACGATTGACGAACGGGCATTGAGGACAGACAAGGTGGCGGTGCTCAAGTTTTTCGACACCACTGAAGAAGGAGGTGTAGTGCGAAATGTGCGGGGAACCGATTTTTTAGACTCGAACAAAGATGTGCTGCACTGGCAATTAGGCTTTAAGGTCGGAGACAGGATACGGAGACCCACAGACGGTGGGAATAGGATAGGTTTCTACATAGCTTGCACTGAGAGCCGTGCAGCGATGGATGCGCTGCAGGAAGATGTTGACAAGCGGTTTGTGATAGAATATGAATGATATGACACCTGTTGTGAGCATCTGTTGTTTGACGTACAATCATGCCCAGTTTATCCGGCAGTGTATGGACGGCTTTCTGATGCAGGAGACCACATTCCCAGTTGAGATATTGGTTCACGACGATGCCTCAACGGATGGCACGGACGTTATTTTGCGAGAATACGAGGCTAAGTATCCAGACAAGGTGTTTCCTCTATATGAAAATGAAAATAAATATACCAATGGGTACAAGGGTCGGATGGACATTGTGTTCAACTATTCGCGTGCGCGAGGCAAATACATAGCCTCATGCGAGGGTGACGATTATTGGACTGACCCGTTGAAGTTGCAGAAGCAAGTAGACTTCATGGAAGCTCACCCCGACTATGCTGTCTGTTTCCATCGCTGCAAACGTCTCAACACCATCACAGGCAAGACAGTCAACGACCGCTGCTGGCGTTTCCTCGCCCAAGGTCAGGAGGGTGTTGACATTACTATCGACATGTATCTTAGCAGCTGGATAACACAGCCTCTGACAATGTTGTTTCGACGTGAGATGTTTGATCCTCGTTGGCAGCAGCGTTACCACTACTACCGCGACATGCATGAGATATACCATCTCCTCAAGGCGGGCAAAGGTTATCTTTTTGCCTTCTTTGGCGGTGTTTACCGACTGCATCCAGGCGGCATAGCCTCCCAAATATCGCAAGCAGAGTATTGCAAGGTGTCTCTCCCGATAGACCGCGAGTTTTACCACAAGACCCATCATCCGCAGGCCCGTCGCATTTATGGTGCTACGTTGCAGAGCTGCGTGAATGTGTATGCCGGCACCAATAGGTGCAAGGCGATTTATTACGCATTGGTGGAATTTTGGATAGACCGTCGGTATAAATCTTTTGGAAAGAATATTATTAGGATTTTTAATGGAAGATAGTTTTTCCTACCAGATATTGTCTCCTTTGGCACGGAGCGTCAATCGTTATGCCGACAACGTTGCGTTGTGCATTGCAAGTACGAGCTACACCTATCGGCAGCTGGCTCAGCGCATTGCTGCTATACGTCGTGGCATTAGGCAGCAGAGATGTGCGGACATGATAGTGGCTCTGGCCGTACACGACGATATTGACACGTATGCCTCAATATTCGCCCTATGGATGGAGGGGAAGGCGTATGTGCCACTGCATCCCAACCAGCCGTTGGAGCGTAACCTAGGCATCATACGGCAGGTGGAAACTCGGACTGTGCTCGATTCTGTTGACACCTCGCCGTTCGATGCCGTCAACACCCATAACTTTCTTGTTGACGACGACTGGCAGGGAGAGTTCGAGAATTGGGAGGCGTCCAACGACGATGCGTTGGCGTATGTCCTCTTCACCTCGGGTAGCACGGGCGTTCCCAAGGGTGTGGCTATCAGCCGTAGGAATGTGGCTGCCTTCATGGATTCGTTCTGGCAGACGGGTATCTGTGTTGGTCCCGACGACCGCTGTCTGCAGGCGTTTGATCTCACGTTTGATGTAAGTGTGCAGTCATTCCTCGTCGCGCTTACGCGTGGTGCCTGTCTCTATACGGTGCCATACGGTATGGTTAAGTACCTCTATGTTGCACAGCTTATTCAGCAGGATAGGATTACCTTCGGAGCCATGGCTCCGTCAATGCTCACCTATCTGCGACCTTATTTCGACGAGTTGGACGGTAGCAGTTTGCGTGTCTGCATTCTCACCGCTGAAGCTTGTCCCACAGACTTGATGGAGGATTGGTACAGATGTGCTAAGAATACTGACATCTACGACTTCTACGGTCCAACTGAGGCAACCGTCTATTGCACCTACTACAAGCTCTCACGCCATAGGGAAAACATCTCTGAAAACGGTATCATCTCCATAGGCCGTCCCTTAGCCAACGTACATGCAATCATAGTGTCGGAAGAGGGCACGCTAATTACTGGTCAGGAGAAGGGTGAGTTGTGCGTCAGCGGCGACCAAGTGACGCAGGGATACTGGAACAACCCTGCTAAGAATGCCGAAGCTTTTTTCGAAAAAGAGGTCGACGGCACTGTTCGACGCTATTATCGCACGGGTGACCTGTGCTACCGCCATGCCAGTGGCAATATCATGTACTGCGGTCGTATCGACCAGCAGGTGAAGATACAGGGCTTCCGTGTCGAGTTGGGTGAGATAGAGTACTATGCTCGAGAGTACTACAATCGACAGCACCGTGCTATCGCGATAGCCTTCCAGAACACTGCAGCGCTAACAGAGATAGCCCTCTTTGTGGAGATGGCGGAGGAGGATTCTATCTCGCTGCTCGCTTATCTCCGTTCTAAGCTCCCCGCCTATATGGTGCCTGTTCGCATTGTCTACCGGCCACACTTTCCATTGAATGCTAGCGACAAGATAGATAGAAACCAGTTGAGAAGTGAATTAGAGGGTTAATTATAATATTATGACAAAAAAACATATAGTTGAAAAACTGACTCCGATGGTGCGTGAGGCGTTTGGGAATGCCGAATTGGTAGTAGACCCAACCATGAGTGCTGAGACGGTCGATGGTTGGACGTCACTCGCCTTTATGCGGCTGCTGTCGCAAGTGGAGCAGGACTTCGGCGTGAAATTCAAAATCATGGAGTTGATAGCCATCCGCACGCTGGGTGACTTGGTGGATGCCATTGAGAAAAAAGTGAATTGAGTATGGCAGAACGGGTGGAAATGCGGCTCTATACTGCCGCACAGTTGAGGGCCTGGCTGCTGCATGGCCGGGTGGTAGAAGGACTGTCGGACGAACTGATAGATCGAACCCGTGCCTATGCGCTGGTGTCAAACCCCTTTGTGACGGACGAAATGGCATTGGTTTCCGCCCTATTTGTTGACGGTGAGCTGGGTGCATATACATACGTCTTCCCCGACAGTATGGAGCGGCCTTCCGGGCGTACCCTGTACTTCGCCACTGTCTTGCACGTGAAGCCTAAG
>JAEEGL014087021.1_pt1 | contig 15441 bp, 15 predicted proteins | sample 9134231 | NCBI WGS metagenome assembly JAEEGL01 (sample SAMN16246548, study PRJNA631951) | gut metagenome | biome: gut microbiome; feature: rumen; material: fiber-attached | host: Bos | place: Iran: Karaj | collected 2018-10 | reverse complement strand
TGGTGTTATAATGACATGCGATTTGCAGAAGAAAGGTTTTTATAGTCAGCTATGCAAAAGCTTCTTTCGGTGGCAATCCCTTGTTACAATTCACAGGATTACGTCCGCCGGGCTATTGACAGTTTATTACCGGGTGAGGATAAGGTTGAGGTTCTTGTCGTTGATGACGGCTCTACCGATGACACATATAGGATCGCAGAAGGATACGCAGAAAAGTATCCCGGTATTGTTCGTGTGATCCACAAGGAAAACGGTGGTCATGGCGATGCTGTTATGACCGGACTTAAGAATGCGACCGGACTTTATTACAGAGTCCTTGATTCCGATGACTGGCTTGATAAAAGCGCTCTATTGAAACTTCTTGATGTCATCGAAGAGATGACTGATCCCGAAAAAGCTGCAGATCTTATCATTACCAATTATGTATATGAGAAGGTCAGAGAAGGCCGCAGTCATACGATCGACTACCGTAAGACTCTCCCCGTAGGAAGACTTTTTGATTGGAGCGAAGTCGGCAGATTTGCAACCGGTTCTTATATCCTTATGCATTCAGCCACATACCGCACCGAACTTCTCAAGAGTTCCGGGATAGATCTTCCCAAGCACACTTTCTATGTGGATCACCTTTATGTCTGCTATCCGATGATCAATGTCTCTAAGATGTATTATCTGGATGTCGATCTTTACAGATACTTTATCGGCCGTGATGACCAGTCCGTAAACGAGAAAGTCATGCTCAGCAGAATGGATCAGCAGCTCCGCGTCAACAGACTGATGCTCTACAATCTTAATGTTGATCCTATTGCTAATAAAGAGAAAAAAGAATATCTCTATTACTATACTGAGATCGTTACTCTCGCCACCCTTTCCTTCCTGCTCAGGACCGGAACAAAAGAAAGCGAGAAGGAACTCGAGTCATTCCTCGATGAGATCCACGATAAGAGACCTGCTTACTACAAATGGATCATGGGCAGACCGTTCTACCGTCATCCGATAAGACCCCTGCGCAAACTTCCCCGCTGGATGAGCTATCCTCTCTACCGTGCTTCATATCTCGTCGCACGCAAACACTTCGGATTTAACTGATCAATTATTTCCCTTATTGTCTTTGTTCCCTGTAATAATCTGAAGAAGGAACAGACCAAGTCCGCTTATGACAAGCGGCAGCACGAAGCTGCAAAAACGTGATAAGAGCATTGCACTTCCCATAACTTCCACAGGGATAAGGTCAGCATAGAATAAAGCATATCCGTATTCTGTAACACCGGCGGCACCGGGAAGAGGCAATGAGGAAACAGATATGAATAATGAAGACTGTGTCCGTAATACGGTAAACCAGTCAAGATCTACGCATCCGATGGCACGGGCACAGAAAAACGTTACTGAGTGGAACAGTACTATCTGAACCAGTGATGTCAAAAGCATCTTAAGGAACACGGTCTTATTCATCTTCAGAAGCGCTGCAGCTTTGCGGTATGCGGCAAAAGACCGCAAAAATCCGAATCTGTCTCCGGGCTTTATCCCGCGAAGTTTCATTAATTTAAGACCTATACCGGCAAACATTCCGGCGATCTTTCTTGTAAAGAGCACACATATCAGGCATATGATAATGGCAACATTAAGAGCAAATCCTATCGGAAATACATAGGCAAATTTACCCTGGAGCTTAAAGACTTCTCCGCGCGAAAAGATCACTCCCAAGATACCCAGTAAGACCGCAATACATTGAAAGCTCAAAAGAGCGCACAGCAAGGTAAATGCACTGTGCGAGACTTTCAGTTTGTCTTTTGACATGAAATAAAGCTGTCCCGGCTGTCCTCCGGTAGAAGACGGAGTTATCGAGCTGAAGAAAAAACCGGCAAAAGAATACTTCATCATCTGTGCAAAAGTGATCTTATAACCGGCAAGCCTTAAACACCTGCTGATATTGATCCCGTCAGCTATGGAATAAAGAGCCATGGCGAAAACCGCCGCCAATACCCACCTGATATCGGCGTGCTTTAATGTTCCTATGATATCCTGCCCTTGAAGTTCACGGTGAATGACATACAATGTCGCGCCGCCAAGAAGCACAAGAAATATCGCACCAAGCCAAAGAGATTTCTTTTTTAAAAGATTCATAGGGGGAATTATAGCATATATGCTTTGACAGATTGAGGCATATTAAAGATATATATGCCTGCTGCTAAAAAGCATTTGCCGGTCCGGTCTTAACAGTTTCCCGTATAAACGTATTCCAGTTTTTCCCGTGCGATATCGGCAAGTTCATATATCCTGCCGACATCCGTGGCTTCTCTGTCACACATCTTATATCTCGGGAAAAACCTTGAGATATGAAGCGGTATCTTACTGCCGATGACATTTCCTCTCCCGTCAGTCAGACCGGCTATCCATGAGGCAAGATCTGTCATTTCCTCATAACTGTCATTCATATCAGTTACGATCAGCATCGTAAGTTCAACATGGCAGACCTGAACAGCTCTTGTGATAAAAGCTTTTACAGTCTTAAGATCTCCGCCTAAAACCTCTTTATATGTTTTATCCGACATGCTCTTTATATCAATGTTCATTGCATCGATATATGGTAATATTTCTTCTTCGATCTCGGGTTCTGCTGACCCGTTCGTAACGAGCACATTTTTCATTCCCGCTTCTTTTACAAGCTTTGCAGTATCCCTGACGAATTCGTATCCTGCAAGAGGTTCATTATATGTATAAGCAATGCCTATATTGCCCCTGTCTTTGTATTTCAGTGCGAGCTTTACAAGATCTTCGGGTGTTATCTCATCATCAAACTCACTGCCTGATGATCTGGATATCTCATGATTCTGGCAGAACGGACAGAAAAGATTACACCCGTAACTTCCGACAGATAAGATCTTTGAACCCGGATAAAAACGGGATAAAGGTTTTTTCTCAATAGGATCTAAAGCAAGTGAAGTGATCCTCCCGTAATTATCAGAGACGACTTTACCCTCTCTTGCGGTTCTTGCACCGCAAGGTCCTGTCATTCCTTCCTTCAGATCGCAATGTCTGAAGCAAACCCTGCAGACTGCCATATCACCTGTACCTTACGACTTCAAATCTTTCAAGCCTGTAATCGTCCGAATGAGATATCCCGCCCTTGCGCATCGCAATATCTATCTGATCTTCAACGGTGTCGACGCCTTCAAGATCAGGAAGCAGGAGCCCCCTTCTCGAACCGCACGATACGATGACACCGTAGCGCTTGACATCCAGTTCCTCCGGACCTTTTATACTCTCCGGTTTTCCGAGGATGTCGACGTTTATCTCAAGAAGATCAAGTTCATCCTCCCTTACCCTGTCAAATCTCGGATCGCGGGACACGGCGCTAATGGCATTGCTGATTATCTCTTCAGCGATCGAATCACGGACCGGCGATATCGTGCCGATACAGCCTCTTAACATGCCGTTTTTATGAACTGATACGAAAGTGCCTGCCCGTTCTTTGACAGCTTCCTGCGGCAGATCGTCTGCCAGTCCTTCAGGGAGCTCTATAGGGAATCTCAGTTTTTTATTGGTCTTCACATATTTTTCGATAGTTGCCCTGGCAAGCCTGACATAAGGAGAAAACCCCCGGGCCTGCGCCTTTAACCGTTCTGCCATGATCTTGAGAAAATATCTTTCCTGGTTCATTCCCCCGGGCTCGAAAATACATATGCCGTACCCGACGCCCGTTACATCCTGATGCGACAGCACTTCCGGCTTTACATCAACACCGTCAAGGGTCCCCGCCATTATCACGAACGACCGATGTCCGCACTCCGCAGCCTTATCAAGGAACTCCTCATCAAATCCGAGCATTCCCTCAAAATCGGCTTTTGCTGCAGCTTCCATTATCTTCTCATCGTAAACGGGTCCTTCAGGAGCAAATCCGTACGGACCGTAGTCTTTGAGTTTGTGAGACAGATCACCGCTTGCCACTATCACTGTCTTACGGTCCAGTTCTTCTGAAACCTGCCTGATGAAAGTTCCGAACTTGTAGTGATCAGCCAGAGGAAGTCCTGAAAGACCGATCCTAATTATCTTTCCGCCCTGATAGTATTTTCTGATGAAATACAGGGGCACCATGGTGCCGTGATCGAGGTCCTTGTCGCGCTGACCTGAAGTGCCGCCGGGAAAACCGTGTTCTTCGAGAAGTTCTTCCAGTCTTAAGACAAATTCAGTGTCATAAGTCTCAGCAAATCTCACCTGAGGAGCACCGAAATTTCCGAAGTCACCTGTCGCTCCCGCGCCCGGTGAGATATGAAAATAATCGGCATACATCACTGAATGAGGACTTAAGATAACGATCGTGTCAGGTGCAACCTTCGAGATCTCTTCTGCAACACGTTCATATGCTTTTGTCGTCTCTATGATCTTCTTTTCTCCGCCTCTTCCCACATCAGGTACTATAAGCGGCGGATGCGGTACCATATAAGCAGCTTTGATTCCCATTTCAGATACCTCTGACAACTAGATCTGTATTTCGCTTATTGTTCTGTCGTAATCCTCTTCTATTATAACTAACTGTTCTCCTGCATTGCCAAAGCCTTCGATAAATTTCCGGTTCTCATCCTTAAGGAAGTCAACTGTAAGACCGGCATCGTCAAGCCTTGATTCTATATCAGAAGCATGTGTCTTTATTTCTTCAAAATGGGAATCGATATATTCCCCGGTCATGGCAAGACAGATAAAACATATCTGTGCCAGGTAATCCTCATCAAGATCCTGACGCCATGTATAAGGGATATAGCAGCCTTCTACTATAAGATTCTGGTCATTCTCTATGGCCGTCTTTATCATCTCACGGACAACGGGCCAGAGATAATCCGTCAGCTTGTCATCGTCCTCTGGTGTAAGATCGGTATTACCGCTTCTTATCAGACCCATCTTCAGATGATCGACGGACAGATACGGGAATCTGTATCTCTCCAAAAGCTTCTGCGACAGAAGTGTCTTTCCGGTATGGGAAGCTCCGGTTATCAGTATGATCATATAGCCTGTCCTCTTAAATACTTTGGCGAGCTTAACTCAAGAGTTCCACAACATTTCCCTGCGCATCTTTGATGTAGTGATGAGCAGGAAGTGCGCCGCCGCAGTGCGGACATGTCGTGTGCATACCTATGATGTATATGCCTCCGCAGAAATTGCACGGTTCCTGATATACTGCCGTAAGTTCGCAAAGCTTTGCGTTCTTGTATTCCTCCGGTACCTTTGCCGGTTTGTAAGCCACTGCAAATGAATACCAGGTAATAAGAGCAAAAAGAACAAAAACAAACAGTCCTGAGAAAAACATGACCTTATTCATCCGGACCTTCATCATTTGCGGATTGTATTCGTCAAAAGTAACTGCGATCGCAGTATCCACATCATATTTATCACGCTGCAGAAGACGTGTATGAAGTGATTCCGTAAATCTGTCAGCAATATCTTCCGTAAGGATCGGATCAGTGTTGTTGCCTTGCATTCCTTCCCAGTACCAGTCGCTGAAACCGTTGTCCTTCACGGCTTCGGAGTAAACAATAAGCCAGTGATATTCATCACGGAAACGGTTGACATAGAGATCATATGCATAAGCTTCAAGATTAGTATAGTTTTCCTGCCATGTCTCGTTGCTTATCGTAACCACGGCCGGAACAATGCCTGTGGTATCGAAAAAAGACTCCATTGACTCTTTGAGTCTGTCTTCATCTTTAATTACACCTATATTGTCTTCAACGACAAGCTCCGGGCATTTATGGTAATAGGTCAGTCTTTTCGAAGGCTGAAAAGAAAAACACATTGCTATTACACTTCCGATCAGGATCGGGAGAAAAAACAGGAAAAAGATTATCAGACCGCTAATGAGCGGCATCGGATCCCTTTTCCTGATATCGTAATTCGAATAAATGAAGTACGGCTTGTTATCCCTGTAATAGAGATATCTTCTGGAGCCTTTAAAAGGCTGGGAAGATGTCCTTCTGTTGCTGGGAAGTCCGCCGCCGCTGCTGCTTCCGCCGCTGCTCCTGCTTGAACTGTGGTGTGATCCTCCGCTGCTGTGACTGCCGCCGGAGTGTGAACCGCCTCCTGATGAATGTGGCATGTTAAATCTCCTATCCTTATTCCATATTTGATCATAAACCGCCGGGTGACGGTCTTATAAGCAGATATATTATATAATCTCCGCGCGCGTTTCGGAATATAAAAGGTCCGTCAGGAAACTAAACCGATCTCCGGGAACACAACCTTATATAAGAACAGACCCAATAAGATAAAAAAGATGATCAGGCACAGCGTTACCAGCTTGGGTATAAAAGTCGGCGCATCACAGAATATCTCGCCTGTCTGTCCGTTGATGGTCACTAAAAGTTTTTTCTTCTTGTACCTGTATGAAGCAATATATATAGGTGCCAAAAAGTATCTGAACCTGACGTTATAGTAGTTGGTATTAAATTCTTCAAAGAAGAAATTAAGTCCCTTCTTCCGGTAAATATCTCTTTTTATCTTTTCAGTCATCTGTGTCTTAGCGCGCTCCCAGCCTTCGTTAAGGCCGACCGTATAACGCTCTGCAGGAATGCCTGCCAGGTATTCCGGTGAATAGGGAACCACTCCGGAAAAGTCAAAATGCTGGACTTTCTTTATGACAGGATGACGGAATCTGTCAGAAGCGGAGATTATATTATCATCGAAGAATTGATTCCAGATACCTGTGTAATAGTTTTTCACTTTCATAACATAGTAGTATGCCTTGAAAGAAGACACCGTAAGTGCGTCAAAAGTCCAATATGGAAGATAGATGCCTGTGACATTCTCCAGTTTGCTGTCGACTACGCCTTTAGCAAGACAGTGCTTTCTTTTCATATATGCGGTAAAGATATTCTGCGTCATATCCTTGCTGACCGAAAAAGGGATTATGCCCTGCGGAGCCATGATCTGAGGATTTTCCGCAGCAGGATTCACGCTTGTCGATCCGCAAAAAGGACAGGCGCCTGTAATCTGTTCGGCATCATAAAGAGTCTGACCGCCGCAGTTTGCGCATACGATCAGTTTCTTGACCTTGCCCCAGTTAACACTGGCGCGCTGATAAGCCGAATTAAAATCAACTTCTCTTACTGCAGGACCTGTTCCGGGCTGTGGAAGCCTTGATGACAATCCGCAGAACGGACAGCACAGATTAAGACTCTCAGGATCAAATTTGATGCCTATTGTTCCGCCGCATCCCGGACACTTTACTTCCGTGCTCGTTACATTAACTGCACCTATTAATACTTTATTCTCTGACATCTTTTCCACCCCTTCCCTTCCATGTCATATTATATCATACGGGCAACAGATCAGTTCAGGACACCACGTTTTTGAGATGTCACGAACTCATGGAGCATTTGTTATAATTCCAATATATGACATAAGGGTGAAAAGGAATAATTATGAAAAGAGAACTCGGAATCGCGCGCTGCGGACCGGCATGTTGCCTGTGATCTGATAATATGGTCAAACTCATTCTTACAGACCTGGATCACACTCTGTTAAGAGAGGACGGGAGCGTTTCTGATGAAACGCTTCGTGTATTGGATGAATGCAGAAACAAAGGCATAGCGGTAGCTAATGCCGTTCCCGAAGCATTAGCTGCAGCAGACGAATTAACAGGTTCGAACAATGAAGACGGGGTAGCCTGCTGGCTTAAAGAAAACTGCATTGGCGGATTAAAGGAAAATATCTAACTCTTCAGATACGGGGGATCAACATGAGAAAAATGTTTGAAAGAGCAATTCTTTTATGCCTGATCGGAGCAATCCTGATGACGGGATGCACTCCCGGGCAGGAAGCAACAGTGTCAAGTAAGGAAAGCACGACTTCTGTGACATTGACAACAAAGAAAAAAGAGATGGTCAGGCCTGATCTGACCGAAGAAGAGATCATTAACATGTCTGATGAAAAGCTCACGGAATTAGGTCTCCTTCTGATCGAACACCAAATAGAAGATGTTCAGACTCCAAATCCGCAGCGAAAGGAATTCGGCTTTACACGCGAAGAAGGATACCGTTATGCCGGTATGCCGGCCCAAAGATCTGCTTCGGATTATGAAGAAGCGCTGAATATAGCAAAAGAAGAATGGCAGGATGATCTTCAGAATAAGTACACGGACATAAGTCTGTTGGGTGAGAATGACAAGTTCTGGCTCTTCAAATGCACCAACTATTACGGAAACGAATTCAATATGATATGCACCGCGGCGGTATGGAAAAAAGACTATTACGATGAGGAGACATCTACAGCCTTTTTTGAACTTAACGAAGAGAATATCCGCAATTTCTTTGCTTACCGCTCTTATGATCAGATCGATCAGGGCTGGACATGTATCGGCGAATTCGTTATCAAGACGGATGAAGGATTTATTTTCAGAAGATATTCTATGATGATCTGTTATGGAGACTATGGAATAAATGATGAAGTAAGCCTGTCAAGAAGTGAATGGAAGATCTCAAATGACGGCAAGATCGAACCCTCAACATCAGAAGGTTTTGGAAGATCTTTGGAACTTCCGGTAAGCTCGATCGGCGATTACCCGGGATAAAAAAACTGCTGTAATACCAAAACAAAAACCTCCCGGGTGTGATCACTCCGGGAGGTTTAATAAGTGGCGGAGAAGGAGAGATTCGAACTCTCGAAACCCTTTTGGGGTTTACACGATTTCCAGTCGTGCGCCCTCGACCAGGCTAGGCGACTTCTCCGTGTTCCTTGATATAAGGACTAAAATGCTCAATGATTTTATAATCTTTGATTACCTTTGTCAACATTTTAATCTGTTCCGGCATATCGGATTTGTTGTCAATGGCCTCTTACTGTGTTATACTTCATAGGCTTTGACTTGCCCCCATAGCTCAGTCGGTAGAGCGCATCCATGGTAAGGATGAGGTCTCCGGTTCAAGTCCGGATAGGGGCTCCATCTAAAACAGCCTTTTTGAGCGTACGGGCAGATTGCTCCGGTTACCGATTCAAAAAGGCTTTTTTATTTTCAGATATACATCAATACTACACTTGTGATCAAAGAGGCAAGGCATGTTCCGATCGCGACGATAAGAAGCGATCTCTCAAAAAAGCCGAGCAGCAAAGAGACGGCAAAACCAGCCGCTGCCGTAATAAATGATCCTGTTGCATAAAGGATCGCGGGAAAAGTCATAGCTGACAATACCGTGTACGGAATGTAATCGAAAAAAGCTTTAACGGCCGGTTTTTCGAGTTTCCTCCGGAAAAGAACAAAGGGGATCATCCTTACCAGATATGTTGTGACCGCCATAACGATAAGCAGAGGGATAAACACTTTGTAATCAAGCATGCCTCCCGCTTTTTCCGGTGTGACACCTGTCATTTCGGCATGATATGAAGGTGCGACGGCAATAACAAGTCCTATAAGTACTGATCCCGCTATAACCGCACCTGCATTACCGGCTTTGCCCGCAAGTTTATTCCTTAAGAGAACTGCTGCAAGAGCTGCTGCCACTGCGGAGATTATAACTGCAAATCCCTGTGATACATGTGCTGACAGGACCGGAATATAAAAGAACATGCAGGATAGTATGCAGGCTATAAGAGAACCGTTCAGAATAACCTTGTCATGTTTGGCTTTTGGAAGAACTATCGATACGAACATGCCGTATATTCCGATGGCAAGGGCATTTGTCAAAAATACCGGGAATACCTGACCCATTATGGCCCCGACAACAGTTCCTGATACCCATCCTATAACGGGAAGGATCGTCAGACCGAAGAAATACCGGGCTCCGAATTCATACTTCTTGCTTGCCGCCACTCCGAAGATCTCATCAGTTATTCCATAAGCAAGAAGGATCCTCAGTAAAGGAGTCATCGTCTTGTCGGCCTTCTGGGAAAGAGCGATCCCCATCAGAGAATAACGGAGATTGATAACTATCTGGGAGATGATCATGGCAAGTATCCCGCCTGCAGTCGTCATGATCCCAAGACCTGCCACCTGCCCTGCGGACGTGATATTCGTTAAAGATATGATACCCGCCTGAACCCACGATAGACCTTTGGATACCGCAAGGATACCAAAGGTGAAAGACACAGACAGATATCCCAAACCAATGGGGAGACCGTCTCTGACGCCCTCCCCTAATGTGTATCCTTTAAATTCATTCTTTTCGGGCACGGAAAAATCAGGCATATTCGGTTCTTATCTCATCAAAAGATAGATAGATATCTATGTTTGCTCTGATCTCTTCGGCAGAAGGATCACTAAGATCCGTGATCTTTGTTACGGTCTTGGCAGTACCGTCAATCTTATAGAGTGCGCCTTCCGTGATGTAGTATTTATCTACAGGATCAAACTTGCCGTCATTGTACATCGTCGAGCGTGTAATGAAGACAGCATCCACAAGATTGAAATACTCATCGACCTGAGTTCCGCCGCCCAGATCTTTTTCCATCTGGAGAACTTCATATTTTCCGTCCTGAGATATTGTATAAGTGCAGGTAGCGGGAACTCCGCCGAGTGTCGCCCCGTGAGTCATGCTCTGCTTGACTTCGGATGAATTATTCCTCATGAATTCATTAAGATCAAATGTATACTCGCGTGTCTTAGCATCCAGAACAGAAAACGACAACGGATCAACAGATTCCTGTGCTGTAACTACAGTTGCCTGTGTTTCCGACTCAAGCTTTTTGGCGCATCCCGAACCTGCCACAGCTATCAGGAATACAAGTCCGAAAGCGGCAGTCTTTTTTCCAAATCCCATATTATTCATATCCTTTGCTCCTTACGTCACATTTTCTATGCCGATAGATTATAGCACAAGGAAAAGCACAGAGTTTTAAAACAAATCTTTTTATGTTATAGTTCACATTGTTTTTATATAAGAAGGGATGGATCTGAGAATGAATAAAAGATCATTAACTGCAGGCGCTTTTCTGCTTACTTTATCAATCCTGTTTACAGGTTGTGCAGGAATAACACACGAACCAAAAGTTGATATGTCTTCTCTTAAAACTATCGAGAAAGAAGACTTTTTCAAAGCACTCGAATCGATCAACATCGAGGAATCCGATACGGATACTATGGAAAACACCAGTTTTTCATTCGCCGGTGACAGCCAGGATTATGAGATAGAGTACAACATCGATGCCACGTCAGATAATGAGAACCAGTACAGTTACACAAAGTGCGTTGACGAAGAGACCGCCAAGGAACTTTTCAATTACTACTACGATAACTACGATCACATCTTCGATGCGAAGGATTTCTCCGGCATCAAGAGTTATGAGGTCAATGACAATACAGCTTATATCCTTATAGACGGAAGATTCGATGACAAGACATCCAATACCTATACACCATATCACGATGCGATCTTCCTCAAAGGAAATACGGTGATCGTCGCTATTGCAAGCGATTACGATCTGTCGATCGAGAAAGAAGTCAACAACTTCCTTGATGCTCTCGGTTATCCTCATCCTTAAGTCGTTAACTGATATTTATATCCATAACAAAGGGCTGCTCATTTAAAAGCAGCCCTGTTTTTGAATCAAACTTTCAGATCCGTTTACTTGATCTCGGCGTAAGCTACGACATAAGGTTTTTTGAAGCTATCGTCAGAAGCAACGATCACAACATAGTAACCTTTCTTCAGGCTCTTTGAACACTCAATGTCATAGAAGACCTTGTCATCAGACTCATAAAGCTTAGGTCCGATATAATCATCGAAGATCGGCTTGCTCAGATCTTTACTGTCAAATTCCTTGTCCTTGCTGTAGTAGTATGCAAAATAAATATCTTCATCAACATCGTCATTAACTTCGATGGAGAATGCAAGTGTTTCCGTGTCAGTGGTATATACACCGGGCTTGACCATTGTATCGTCATAGTCCCACCATCTGGCTTCGATTATGTAATCGTTAAAGTCTTCACTGTATATGGTGTATTTCTTGCCGGAATCAACTTTGTCTTTTTTCTCGATACGCTCAAGCAGCGTTCCGCCGAAAACATTACTGTAAAGTATAAAGGCTCCGACACCGATGAGAGCAATCAGAACAACGCCGCATGCAGCGAGGATTGCGATAAGCGCGCCTTTTCCCTTCTTCTTGGGAGCTTCAGGAGCAGCAATTGCAGCGGGATCGGAAACCGGTCCTGATGGTGCTTCGAAAGGCATAGGTGCAGGTGCAACAGGTGCTGGTGCAACAGGTGCAGCAATGGGTGCAGGTGCTGCAGCAGGAGCTGCAACGGGAACTGCAGATACAGGTTCAGCAGCGGGCGCCGGTGCAGGTGCAGGTTGATCAACCGGTGTTGCCTCGGGAACAGATGCAGCAACAGGAGCAACTGCCGCAGGAACTTCAGGTGCTGCAGGAGCAGCTTCAACAACAGGTTCAGCAACGGGTGCAGGCTGGATTGCAGGTGCTGCTTCAGGAGCAGGCTCTGCAACAGGAGCAACCGCTGCGGGAATTACAGGTTCAACAGGTGCAGGTTCAGCAACAGGAGCTGCAGGAACAGCTTCAACAACAGGTGCTGCCTCAGGTGCAGGCTCAACAACAGGAGCAGCCTCTACAGGTGCAGCCGCAGGAGCAATTACAGGATTGGAATCAGACAACTTGGTTCCGCATTTAGCGCAGAAAGCAGCGCCGTCTCTTACCATGCTGCCGCAATTAGGACAAAAACCGGGCATATAATATCCTCCTTAAAAAGAGTTCTTAACTCCTAGATATTACCACATAAGAGAGCCACATGCTCAAAAAAGGAAGGCGCTTTTGTGAAAGTTCAGTTATTTCCTCCGCAAAGGTAGTCTATAGCCTCAATATAACCGTCAAAGCCTTTGCCCGTAATCGTTTTCGAGCAGTAGTAGGAAACATAGGATATCTGTCTGAAAGCTTCCCGTTCGTTCACTTTTGAGATATGGACTTCAACAGCAGGGATCATGACGGCTTTGAGCGCATCAAGAAGCGCAACGGAAGTATGTGTATAAGCACCGGGATTGATCACGATCCCGTCTGTCTTATCAAAGAAAGCCTGCTGGATATAGTCAACCAGATCACCCTCGTGATTGCTCTGGAGGCACTTAACTTCAATCCCTTTGCTGTCGCAGTATTTGCCGATCATGGATACAAGATCATCATAGGTGGCAGAACCGTATATTTCAGGTTCCCTGATTCCGAGCATATTAAGGTTGGGACCGTTAAGCACAAGTATCTTCATAGCTTATTTCAACTTTCCGAGGATATCTGCGATCGCTTTGTCGTAGAAATCCTGCTTTACTTCGAATCTGTCATAAAAGACTTTGTAGTCGCACCATGTCTCATATTTGTCTTTGCGCTGGGAATAAAGTTTCTCAACACCGTGGAGCTGGGATATAGGTCTGTTCTTATCAGTCAGGGCAGTAAGCGGACGCTCGAGATAGAACACGTTGGAATTGCAGCGGACATAGAATTTATTTACGTCGCGCGTGACAATACCGCCTCCGCAGGAGATAACGAGCCCGCTCTTGGGCAGGAATTCCTTAGCAACCTCACACTCCATTTCCCTGAAAGCATCTTCACCCGGACCGTTCAGGACCTCAGCCGGAGTCTGACCGAACTTTTCTGCAAATACGATATCAAGATCGACAAGGGTACGTCCCGTAACCGCCGCAATATTGCGCGCAAGAAGTGATTTGCCTGAACCCGGCATTCCGATGATGGTTATGTTGAGCATGCGGTTTTCAAGGATCCTGATAACCTTCTCGATACGTTCTTCAGCTTCTGCCGGCACATTCTCGGCACCGGTGTCAGGATTGCCGAGCACAGATGCACCTTCTATATCACCTGCGAAGATCCTCGATGACTTGTATGCCTGTGCAACGAGCATTGCAAGACCGCCGCAGGTCTTAAGGCCGAGAGATTCAGCCTCCTGAAGGAACTTTGTCCTTGAAGGATTGTAGACGACATCCGCACAGGCTTCGAGGGCAGGAAATCTTGTGAGATCAACAAGTGAAGCATCGACTTTTGGATACATTCCGACAGGCGTGCAGTTGACAATGACATTCGCATCTCCCGCCTTCTCATAAACATTGGAATAATTGATCTCTGCCTCAAGATCACAGGCATATATATCTGCTGCTCCCAATGTCTTCAAAGCATAGAAGACCGCCGAAGCAGCTCCGCCTGTTCCGAGTACGAGCACCTTCTTTCCCGATACCCGTATCCCCTTTCTGTGGAGCATGTAGATAAAGCCGAAATAATCGGTGTTCCAGCCCATTACCTTTCCGTCTGAAAAAACGACGGTGTTAACGCTTCCTGTTGTTTTCGAAGCATCGTCAAGTTCATCACACATAGCGCAGGCATTCTTTTTGTAAGGAATCGTAACGTTGAAGCCCTTGAATACTCCGCTCTTAAAGAGAGCCTCAAGTTCCTCGGGCTCGCGCTCTATAACGGAATATGAGTAAGACGGATCGAAAAGACTGTGTATCTCAGGAGAATATGTGTGAGCAAGAGTTCTTCCGAGAACACCGAATGCCGGCTTGTTCTGATGAACCTTCGAGATATCCATCAGGGTCTTAAACAGTTCTCTTACATAAGGTCTGCTCTCAAATCCCGCGATCTCTTCCAGAGCTTTAAACTTCTCCTCTTCTCTGGCAGGAACATAAACGTCCATGCCGCTTTCTCTCTTGACGTTTCCTATCTCACGGCATGTCGCGATCCTGGCTTCGAAAAGATCGAGAATATCATTATCGATCTGATCGAGCTTGCCTCTCAGGTCATTCAAATCAGGTCTTCCGCTCATGTGCTCTTCCTCCGTTACATTGATACGAGCAGCAGGTCGTATAATGCTATCGCTGCCGCTGCTTCCACTACAGGAACGGCACGCGGTGCAACACACGGATCGTGCCTTCCCTCAATACTGATCGTTGTATTCTTATGTTCTGCCAGATCGACCGTCTCCTGCGTTTTTGAGATAGACGGTGTCGGCTTCATTGCAACATCGAAAACTATAGGCGCGGCATCACCGAGACTGATACCGCCCTGGATGCCTCCGCTGTGATTTGTCTTAAGACAGAGCCTGCCCTCATCATCGAACATAAAAGGATCGTTATTTTCCGAGCCTTTAAGCTCAGAGCCTTCAAAACCGTTGCCGAATTCGACACCCTTTACGGCAGGTATCGCATACAGGATCTGTGCAAGTTTTGCTTCTATCCCGTCAAAGATCGGTCCTCCGATACCTTCCGGATAACCGTAGACCACACATTCGATGACTCCTCCGACAGAATCACCCTCCATACGGGCCTCTTCTATCTTCTCTTTCATAAGTTCACCTTTGGCATCGTCAACAACCGGGAAATCCTTGTTCTCAACGACTGCGAGGGCATTTCTGAAAGATTCGTCATTGACGCCGTGATCGAAGTAGGAATCGTCGCTTACTCCTCCCACTCTCTTAAGGTGTGCGCTTATCTGGATCCCTCTTTTGTTGAGTTCCTG
>JAEEGL011813631.1_pt1 | contig 15441 bp, 11 predicted proteins | sample 9134231 | NCBI WGS metagenome assembly JAEEGL01 (sample SAMN16246548, study PRJNA631951) | gut metagenome | biome: gut microbiome; feature: rumen; material: fiber-attached | host: Bos | place: Iran: Karaj | collected 2018-10 | reverse complement strand
TGCAGGTGGTCGGAGTTGGGGTGGTCGATGCAGGTGAGCACCTTGCCCACGACGACGCCCTTTAAGGCGCCTTTCACCGACTCGAAACGCTCGAGGTCTTCCACTTCAAGGCCCGTGGAGGTCAACAGCTCGCTGACCTTCTCGGCCGGATAATCGCAGTTGACATATTGTTTCAACCAGTTATAAGAGATCTTCATCTTATTTGTATTTGTTTAATTATCAATTCATTGTCGCCTCATTGTCGCGAACTGCGTCCCGCAGTTCGCCCAAAATTGGCTTCTACAAAACGGCAAAAATACAAAAAACTGACAAAATGACACATTGTTTTTGAAAAAGGTTTGTACGAGATTAGCTTCGACTAATTCAACATCCTAATAATTCATTCCAAAATGCCAAAGAGGTATGGTGTTACCATAGCCGAATTCAATGTCATCTTTCACAACAAAGCCGTCTTTGACCTCGGCGAGTTGTTTTTTGTTTTTGCTTTTTCCGCCGACTTCGAAAGTCTTTCCGTTGATAAGAAAATCGGAGACTTTAGAAGCAAAGACTTTTTGGTTGACATGCATTTGTGATAAGAAAAATGTCTCCCGAAGATTACCTAAGTCGGGTTTGTTTTCCGACAAGGCGTAAACTAAGTTGGTATTGCCTAGATAGGTCTTTTCAAGTTTTCCGAGATTCTTCATTCCATCGTCTGGATGATTGAGTTGCATGATAAGGCAGGCTTTTTCCATGTAGTAGGCCATGTCGGAAACGCTTCCACGGTCGCATTCCATCGCGGCACCGATGACAGTATAGTTAGGCTTGAATGGTACGCTTTGCGAGATGATGAACAACAACTGCTTGAGTTTCCGAGCCGTGGAAACATTCATCTTGGCGTAGGCGGGAATGTCGTTTTCAACGGTTAGGTTGATGACATTGTTCAGGCGGGTCGTGAAATCGGGTTCGTTCCAAAAAGGATAATAACCTGTTTTCAGATAGTCATCAAACAAGGCCAATGGTTTCTCGCTTTCGGGAAAAGTGATCTTGTGCTCTAGGATTTGTTCGAATGAAGCGGGTGGTAAAATGATGCCTTTGTTCATGGCCAAATACTCCCTGAATGACAGACCTTTAAGATGATATGGGATAACTCTTCGGCTAAGATCGGCCGTGCCCTTGTAGAGGTCGAGGATAGAGGAACCGGTGACAACCACCTGCAAATGGGAACAGTTGTCGTAAATCATCTTCAGTTCCGTTGACCACGAAGGATATTTGTGGATTTCATCGATATAGAGTTTAGTGCCTCCTTTGCGATAAAACTCATTGGCGGTGTCGAATAAGGAGTGTTGGGCAAAGTAGATATTGTCCGCACTGAAATACAGGGTGTTATCCGTGCCGTCTGATTTTATCTTTTGCAATAGGAGTGTTGTCTTTCCCACACCGCGTTCTCCCAAAACAGCAATCATGCGGTTCTTCCAGTTGATTCTGCCAAACAGGTAACGTTGGAAACTCATCGGGGTTTCATTCAGTTTCGCGTAAAACAATTCATAAAGGCTTTCCATGATGCATTCGATTTTAACTACGTTGAAATGCCCCGCATTAACTTCGTTGAATCTTCGATTTCGGCGGAGCCAATCTTCGATTTGCCGCAAAAATACATAATTTTTCAAAACTGAGGAATTTTTTCCGCGATTTTTCAAAAATTTGCGGAATTTTTTCCGCGATTTCGTGTCAATGGCATGCTGATTTTGAAAAAATTCAAAATATCAACAAAAAATTATTGTAAAACAATAAATAATTACTATTTTTGCAGGGTACACCCCAAAATGTGGGCGTAAAAGTCTGTAATAGAAGTAAAACTAACTAATTATCAACAATTTAAGAAGAAAGGACTCGAAAAAAAATGAAAAAGTTCAGATTTTATAATATGACTGATACTTACATGGAAGCGGTTCCTATTGGATATCATTTAGCGTACCATGAGTACAAGTTTGTTTATGCAAAATTCAATTGTGGGGGCAGTGATGTATAAAAGACTTAGGGGTTGTGCCCTTATATTATCTTTTTTGTTCCAAGGTGTCGTTTCCAACCTTACCCTTTTTGCCCAAGGTTGGTTGTATGTTGCAGAAGCACCATCAAATAGCACTTGGAGGCCCAATGATGTCCTTGAAACTTCCGATCACGAGTTTCTGATTTCCTATTGGGACTACGACAAAACAAGTACTATTATCAAACTATCACAAGAAGGCACATTGCAGTCATCAGCAGCCATTAGCGCTCCCGATACGACTATCATTATCTCCAAACTGTTTTATAACGAAGCCTCAAAAACCTATACCGCTGTTGCCCTGTGTATTCCTTCATCAGGTGATACTGAGGCCGTATTAACACTTCAGTTTGATGATAATTTGAACATCTTACGACGGAAAACGGTTTCGTGCTTAGGCCTAAACCGCCCCTTGTTGAACATAACCTTGCTTAAGCATGGCGACAGCTTCAAAATGGCTTTCACTGAGACGGACTATTCTCACCATCTTGCAAAATTCTCGTTAGAAGGAGAGATTCTGCGATGGCAAACACTTGAGGTCGACTCTCTTATCACCATCTGCAATTTGTTTGAATCCATTGAAAGCGACGATAATTTTGGCCTATTCGCCACCACCTCCAATAGTTCACTTGCTTCAATGGGAGTCCTCGTCTTTGACGATTCCTTACAACTGATCAATAGAACATATTTCCCCCAATGGGAATACGCGGATAATAACGGCCATATCTGGACATATTATATGCGTGACACATTCAACAGTATGATGATGCCGGCCCCCGACCATTCTGGATACTTTATTTCTGCTAGATTACGTGAAAACATGTATAATCAGTCTCCTTTTTACGAAGAGCGCTCAACTCTTATCGCCAAAACCGATTCGGATTTCGTCATGCAAGACAATTACCATATAATTGAACATTATAATGATACGACCGAAGATCCAGCATTCTACAAATCTATAGATTGTTATTCTTTTTCCGAGTCTTCCTATAACCTATATCAATGCTGCATGCTCGGGGTTACCGCGAGTTGGCCACGATGTCCTTTAAGCGTTGTCGTTACCAAAATTGATAAAGGTTTTAATATTGTTTGGAAAAAACGGCTCTTGTCTGGCAAAGCTTATTCGCCATACGCAATTGCAGCCACCTCAGATGGAGGTTGCATTGTGGTTGGTTGGGTTAAAGGTTTTAACACAGAAGACCGTTTTGACCTTTTCGCTCTGAAAGTCGATGCTGACGGCACCGTCGGGCTCGATGAAATCCAAGAAGAGAGCATGGCGTTCGTCTATCCCAATCCCGCCAAGGAAATTGTCAGAGTTGGCGGGGTGGAGGCTGAGGAGACAGAGGTTTATAGTGCCTTGGGACAGTGCGTGATGCGTTTCTCAGGCAATGAGACGAATGTTGAATCTTTGGCAGGTGGGGTATATCTGTTGAAAATTAAGGATAACAAAGGCTTAATTCATTCAACACGTCTTGTAGTGAACAAGTAAAACTTAAACTGATAAAAAAGAAAGGAAAATCATCCTTCATGTACAAAGTGGCCGCCGAAGCGGTGGAGGAAAACAACTTAACCATCTGACGCGAGACTTCGAGACACGAGACGCGGGACGGAATTGGTCTCGTGTCCCGTGTCCCGCAGTCCCGTGTCAAAAAGACGATCGCCTATGATAATAATGAACTTAGACGTAATGCTGGCGAAGCGTAAGCTGCGCTCCAACGAGCTGGCCGAGCGTATCGGCCTCACCCAAGCCAACCTCTCCATCCTCAAGACGGGCAAGGCCAAGGCTATCCGTCTCAGCACCTTGGATGCCATCTGCCGCGAGTTGCAATGCACGCCGGGGGATATCCTGGAGTATCGGGAGGATGAAAGAGTTTAAAACAGAATGTGGAAGCTCAAAACAGGTCGGAATGCGTCCCCGTATTGAGCATCAAAAGAGTGAGTCGGGTGTCGTTTTGTTCCCAAATGAGCAGCCAATCAGGTTGAATATGGCATTCCCAAGTATTGTTTCCTTTGAAGCCTGAAAGTTTATGGGGATAGTATTCCTGAGGTAACGCTCCGTTTTCTTTTAGAATATCAACTATCACTGCGATTTTTGAAACATCAAGTCCGCGTTTGGCGCAACGCTTGACAGCATGTTTGAACTGGTTGGTGAAAATGACCTCGTACATAATTCACTCGTCTAAACATTGGCGAATAAGGTCAGAGCCGTCTTTGGCATAATAAACTCTACCCGCCTCGACATCCTCGTATGCCAGCTCTATACCGCTTTTCCTGCGACGGTGTGGGGCAATTTCAACGCCTTCCATAGAGCGGAACAATTTCCGCAACACAGGAATCAAGCTCTCGTCGGTTACGTTCAAAGTAAGTTGTGTCATGGTTTGCTCTCCTTATGTTTTCAATGCGCAAAGATACACAATATCTTTGATATTTCAGGAGAAAAAAGGCGAAAAATACAGTTTCCGAATAAGTTTTGCCCCAATTTCGGAAAAACTCCGTATATTTGCGCCCAAATAATAATTTAGGAATGGAAGAAAACCTCTTTTCAAGTGACTACACCGATCTGCGCCTCTTGCACAGCTCACGCTATGGCAACAGCCGTATCTTCGTGGCTAAGTTCAACGGCAAGAAGGTCATTGTTAAGGCGTTGAAGCCCGAGTGTATTGACGATAAGGCGTGCCGGGCATCGTTACGCGAGGAGTATGATACTACCTCGATGCTTGACAATAAATACATCCGCAAGGCCTTGGACTTCGTGCAGATCGAAGGCTATGGCGACTGCCTCATCCTTGAATATATCGACGGTAAGTCGTTGGCCGAGCACGTGCGTGTGGGCACCCTCTCCGAAAAACAAGTGAAGAGCGTCCTCGCCGAGGTGTGCGACGCCTTGTATTACTTGCAACGCAACGGTGTGGTGCACTGCAACCTCAGCCCCGAAAACATCATGGTGACCGCCGACGGCCGCGCCAAACTCATCGACTTGGGCGTGCCAGAGACCAAACCCGATGCCGACCGCGAGTTGCTCATCAAGGAGATGGAGTTTGTCGCCCCCGAGATCATCAAGGGCGAGGACGTCGACAACCGCGCCGATATCTATTCGTTGGGCAAGATCATGGAGTTCATCGGCGAACGCAATATTTCCAAGCAGTTTGGCACCGTGGCCACCCACTGCACCCAGTTCTCGAGGGAACAACGCTACGACAGCGTCAACGAGGTGCGGGCCGCCATCACCAAGAGCCATTCGATAGTGAAGATTATTATCGCCGCCGCCGTCCTCCTCATCTTGGCAGTGCTGGCTATCATCTATGTCCCCAAGATCAAGGCCAACGTTGAGAAAGAACGTGCCGAACGTCTGGCTCATGACTTCACCCGCGAGGTCGACAAGATGCAGGCTGAATTGCCTCAGCTCTGTGAGAAATATGCCTTGGATTCACTCAACGAGCCCATCGTCGTCGACTGGTCGGAAGATAGCCTCAAACTCGTCGAGACCCTCATGCCTTACCTCTCGATGGACGATTATAAGGACAAGGCCATGAAAGTCTTGGAAGACCAGAGCATAGGCATCATAAACAGCCGTCTCGACGACTTCGACAGCCTGTTGCTCAAAGAGTTCAAGACGACCGGCGATACTGTGGCGGAAAAGATCAGGAAAGGCATGCCCGAAGCCACCAACGACGTCCTGCTGCAGGAAGCCAAGAAATGGTATGCCACCCGCCACTGACGCTTTTTGAACGTCATCGTAATAATCCAATCATTTTGGAGTTATTGTTTGTAAAACGACAACGAAGTGCATAGAAGAACCTACATATTCATGACGATAGGCTGCGTGTTGGTCTTGTTGCTGAGCGGATGCTCCACCAAGAAAAACACCATTACCCGTCGCATGTACCACAACCTGACCAGCCATTACAACGTCTTCTTCAATGGCGAGCAGAGCCTTAAGGACGGCGACAAACAGTTGCGCGCCTCCGTGAAGGACGACTACACCCAGGTGCTCCGTGTCTACAACTACGGCACCCAGCAAAACGGCAACGCGATGAACGCCACCATGGACCGCGCCTTGGAGAAGACGGCCATCTGCGTGCAGAAGCACTCGATGAAATTCGGCAGCCGCGAGCGCGTGAGGTGGATTGACGACGCCTATCTGGTCATGGGCAAGGCGCATTTCTACAAGCACGACTACATCCCCGCCAAGCGCACCTTCGACTTTGTGGCCACCGAATACAACTACAACGACATCGCCTATGTGGCCAACATGTGGCTCATCAAGACCTACATCCAAACCGAAGAATATCCCAAGGCTGTTGCCATGATCGAGCAGTTGCAGGCTAAGACCGCGGGCATGAACAAACTCCCCAAAGAGCTGATGCGCAACCTCGACTTCACCATCGCCGACTACTACATCGCCGTGAAGGACTACAACAACGCCGTGCGTTACCTCAAGAGCGGCCTGCTGTACAATAAAGACCGCGACCTGCGCACCCGCGCCATGTTCATCATGGGGCAGATTTACATGCTGCAAGGCGACGCCCAACGTGCCACGGCACAATTCAAAAAGGTCGTCAAGCGGAACCCGGAATACGAGATGGAGTTTGAGGCCCGCATGAACATGGCCAAGATGGGCACTGCCGACAACGCCAAGGAACTCTACAAGATGATGAACAAGATGCTTCGCGACCCCAACAACGAGGACTACCGCGACCGCATCTACTACGCCATGGCTGAACTCGCCCTCCGCGAAGGCGACGAAGGCAAGGCCATCAACTACCTCCGCAAGTCAGTGGAAGCCTTCAAGGACAACCAGTTGCAACGCATGTACTCGTCGCTCAAGGTCGCCTCGATGCTCTTCGACCGCAACGACTATGAACTGGCACAAGCCTACTACGACACCGCTGTCACCAGCATGAACCGCGAATACAAAGGCTATGACAGCATCATGAACATCTCGCAGACACTCAACGAGCTGGTGATGTACGCTTCTGTCGTCCGCGACCAAGACAGCCTGCTGCGCGTGGCCGCCATGGACAGCGTCTCGCGCAACGCCCTCATCGACCGCATCATCGCTCAGGTCATCGAACAGGAGGAATTCGAAAAGGCAAAACAAGAATACGAGGAACAGCTGGCGCTGATGGGCTCGACTGTGGGCGACATCGAACAGCCGAAATCGGAGCCCTATGGCAACACGGGCTCGTCGTGGTATTTCTACAACCCCACCTCCGTCTCGAAAGGTATGACCGAATTCACCCGTAAATGGGGCATGCGTAAGAACGAAGACAACTGGCGCATCAGCGACAAGCAGAGCTTCGCGGCCTTCCTTTCGGGTGACGACGGAGATTTGCAGCCCCAAGGCAAAACCGGCAAGGCGCGACAGGACACGGTCAACTATACCAACCACGACCGCGGCTACTACCTCCAAGACCTGCCCTTCACTCTGGAGCAGAAGGAAGTGGCTGATTCGCTTATCGCCGACGGTCTCTATCACCTCGGGTTCCTCTATATGGACCGCCTCAATGACCTGCCGCGTTCCATCGAGTCGTATGAGCAGCTCGACACGCGCTATCCAGGCAACGAGAAGGAGCTGCCTACATGGTACGCGCTTTACACGATGCACAAGGACCTCAACCACGAGGAGCAGTCGCTGGTCTATAAGGGTAAGATCTTCGATAAATACCCCACGTCGAGCTATGCCGAGTTCATCAACGATCCCGACTACTTCAAGAAGTTGCAAGCCCAAGAGAAGGAGGCCTCGGAGTTCTACACCAAGACCTATGAGGCTTTTGAGGATGGACAATACTACCGCGTGAAGATGAACACCGAACGCGCCATGGCGCTCTATTCGACCGACACGGCTTTCATGCCGCGTTTCGCCTTCCTTCACGCTGTGGCTCAAGGCCGCCTCGTCGCCATCGACACGATGGCCTTCGCCCTCTATGACCTGGTGCGCACTTATCCTCATAGCAGCATCACCCCTTATGCCCGTCAGGTGCTCGAAAACATCAATGAAGAGTATAGCCTGGGCTTGGTGCTCACCGAGATTGATAACAAGGAAGGCGGCGACCAACCCGAGGTGAAGAAGGCATCGCCTTATGTTTACGAACCCAATGCCGAGCACTTTGTCATGATCGTCTGCGACACGAAGAGCGTCCGTATCGATCCGTTGCTGGTACGCATCAGCGACTTCCACAAGAAGGAACATCGCACCCGTAGCTTCACCGTCAAGAACGTCATTCTTGACGACAACCGTACGCTTATCACCATCGGCAACTTCGAGAACGAGGACAAGGCGAAACAATACATCTCCACGATGACCGCGTCGGACTATGTCCTTGGCGGCATCGACAAGACGAAATACAGCATCGTCCCCGTCTCCTCTAAGAACTATCCCGTCTTCTATCAGTCGAAAGACCTGGAAGAATACAATACATTCATCGAAACTAACACTAAAAAGTAAGAAAATGGCTTTAATGGAATCATCAGTACGCAACCTTATCGGTACGGGTACCACCATCAAAGGTGACATCGAGTCGAATGGTGACCTCCGCATCGACGGCCACCTGATCGGCTCGGTCAAGTCCAACGGCAAAGTCGTGATTGGACAGACGGGTGTCATGGAAGGCGATCTGACCTGCAAGCAGGCCGAGGTCTCGGGCGCCGTGAAAGGCAACATCACCACCGAAGAGCTCACCGCCTTGAAGTCCACCTCGAAGGTGGAAGTCGACTTGACCACCAAACAGCTCCTCATCGAAGTGGGCGCCCAGTTCACCGGCAAGTGCGTCATGGGACAACAATCGACAGTGGCTATGCCCAAGCAAAAAATCGGCTGAAAATGGACGAAAAGCTAATGAAGCGTTTCGGCTACGAAGCCATTGAAAACTACGACACGGAGAAACTGGCCCAACTGCAGGAGCACTACGAGGCCATCCTTCGCATTCTCGGCGAAGACCCACAACGCGAGGGCCTTCGTAAGACGCCTTTGCGCATGGCGCGGTCGATGCAGTTCCTGACCCATGGCTACAGCCAAGACCCGATGGAGATCCTGCTCTCCGCCAAGTTCAAGGAGGACTACCGCCAGATGGTCATCGTCAAGGATATCGAGGTGTATTCACTCTGCGAGCACCATCTGATTCCCTTCGTCGGCAAGGCTCATGTGGGTTATATCCCCAACGGCTACATCACAGGGCTGAGCAAGATTGCCCGTGTTGTTGAGGCCTACTCGCGCCGCCTCCAGGTTCAGGAACGTCTGACCACCCAGATCAAGGACGCCATCAACGAGGCGTTGCACCCCTTGGGCGTGGCTGTCGTCATCGAGGCTAAGCACCTTTGCATGTCGATGCGCGGCGTGCAGAAACAAGACGCGGTGACCACCACCAGCGACTTTATCGGCGCTTTCGAACGCGAGACCACCCGCGCCGAATTTCTTCAACTTATTGGTAGTAAATTACACTAGTTTTAGACAATGATAAAAGCATACGTTTTCCCGGGCCAAGGTGCCCAGTTTGTGGGGATGGGCAAGGACTTGTACGACAACTTCTCCAAGGCCAAGGACATGTTCCGCCAAGCCAACCGTATTCTCAAGTTCAAGATCACTGATGTCATGTTTGAAGGCACAGAGGAGGACCTGCGCCAGACCAAGGTGACGCAACCCGCCATCTTCTTGCATTCAGTCATCGTTGCTACGTTGCTCGACGATTTCGACCCCACTATGGTGGCCGGCCATTCGTTGGGTGAGTTCTCGGCCCTCGTCGCCAACAAAGTGCTGGGTTTCGAGGACGGCCTGCGTCTCGTGAGCAAGCGTGCCATGGCCATGCAGAAGGCCTGTGAGGCCCAGCCGGGCACGATGGCAGCCGTCATCGGCATGGAGGATGCCGTCATCGAGAGCATCTGCGCCTCGGTGAAGGAAGTGGTGGTGCCCGCCAACTATAACTGTCCCGGACAGCTGGTCATCTCCGGCTCCATCGAAGGTGTGGCTGCCGCTTCCGAGAAGCTGAAGGAAGCCGGAGCCAAGCGCGTGGTGCCGCTCAGCGTGGGTGGCGCCTTCCACAGCCCGCTCATGGAGCCCGCCCGCCTCGAACTGGCCGAAGCCATCAAAGAGACGACGTTCAACCAAGGCATCTGTCCCATCTATCAAAACGTCACCGGACAGTCGGTCAACGATCCCGAGATCATCAAGAAGAACCTCATCGCCCAGCTGACGTCGCCGGTGCTGTGGACGCAGACCATGAGCAACATCTTGGCCACGGGCGTGCGCTCGGTCGTCGAAGTGGGCCCCGGCATGATTTTGCAAGGCCTCTTCCGCAAGATGGACCGCAACCTTGAACTATCAAGCGCAACAGTATAATAATAGAATGTGGAATGCTGAATGTGGAATGCTGAATGACTTTCGACATTCCTCGTTCAGCATTTATAATTAATTGAAGAAATGGAAAACAAAATCCGTCCTATCTGGGCCGTCATCCTTCTTCTGGCAGGCATCCTTTTGGGCCTCTATATTAATAAAGGTGTAAACACCAAAAAGGTCGAGATTGAAGGCGGCAGCAAGTTCGACGAGGTGATGTGGTATGTGGGCAACGACTACGTAGAAGTGCCCGATGCCAACCACCTGCAAGACGAGGCCATCGCCGCGATGATGGAGAAGCTCGACCCTCACAGTGCCTACATCTCTTTGGATGACTTCAACGAGGTGAACGACCCGCTCATGGGCAGTTTCGACGGCATCGGCGTGCAGTTTCGCCTAGAACGCGACACCATCGCCATCGTCAGCGTTATCAAGGGCGGACCCTCTGAGAAGGTGGGCATCATGGATGGTGACCGTATCATCTATGTCGACGACACCCTGGTGGCAAGCAAGAAGCTGAAGAATGAAGACGTGATGCGCAAACTGAAAGGCCCCAAGGGTACAAAAGTGCGTGTCAAGGTGCTTCGTCGCGGCGTCGAAGGCCTCATGGACTTCACCATCACCCGCGATGCCATCCCCACCTACAGCGTCGACATTGCCTACATGCTCGACGACGATATCGGCTACCTCAAGCTCAGCAAGTTCTCGGCTACCACCGTCAAAGAATTCAAGAATGGTATTGATGAATTGAACCGCCAGGGCATGAAGAAACTCATCTTCGACCTGCGCGGCAACACAGGCGGTTTCCTGAGTGCCGCCGTCGACATCGCCGACGAGTTTTTGCCGCGTGGCAGCCTCATCGTCTACACCGAAGGCCGCAACCGTCCGCGTCAGTACATGAAAGCCAGTCGTCACGGCATGTTGGAAGACATCCCCGTCGTGGTGCTCATCGACGGTGAGTCGGCCAGCGCCAGCGAGATCGTGGCCGGCGCCTTGCAGGACAACGACCGGGGCACCATCATCGGACGTCGCTCGTTCGGCAAGGGACTGGTGCAGGAACAGATCATGCTCAGCGACCAGTCGGCCATCCGCCTCACCGTGGCACGTTACTTCACTCCCACGGGACGTTGCATCCAGAAACCCTATGGCGACGACCTTGAGGAATACCTGCTTGAGTCGTACGAACGCTATGAAAACGGTGAGCTCTTCCATCCCGACAGCATCCACTTCGCCGATTCGCTGAAATACACCACGCCGAAAGGCAAGACCGTCTACGGCGGTGGCGGCATCATGCCCGACATCTACGTGCCGCTCGTCGACGACAGCACAGAGTATTATTTCAACCGCATCGTCAACCTGGGACTGCTCTATCAGTACGCCTTCGACTATACCGACAAGCACCGTGCGCAGCTGAAGGGCTACAAGACCGTGGAGGCCTTCGACCGCTCGTTTGCGGTGACCGACGCCATGTTTGACGCGTTGGTGCATATGGCTGACGAGAAGGGGGTGGTGGGCACAGAGGAACAGCGGCAGGCGGCGCGTCGTGAGGCCGACATCCTGCTGAAGGCTTACATCGCCCGCAATCTCTTCAACGACGAAGGTTTCTATCCCATCTACGCCCCGATGGACGATATCTTGCAGCGGGCGTTACAGGAGTTGAGAGGGGAATAAACGAAAAAAGACGCTCACGCGTCTTTTTTCGTTTGTGGAGCATAACGGAGTCGAACCGATGACCTCTTGCATGCCATGCAAGCGCTCTAGCCAACTGAGCTAATGCCCCTTGTCATTGCGGCTGCAAAAATACAACATTTTTCAATACGCCAAACATTTTCGCAAAAATTTTTCTTCTTTTTTCAAAATGCCTCTCATAACTCAATGATTATACACTTATTATATAATAAAATAAAAAAAAGTAAAAAAAAATCGAAGATCGGACTAAGGGTAAACGCAGAGTTGACAGTCATTACAATGTCGACAACATTTTTAAACGCGTTTACTATGCATTCTTTTTTTCTTACAATGCTTAGGAAATATGATGCCACCATGCCTTTGTGCATCGGTGGATTACGTGTTTTCCCCCTCGTGGGGACTGGGAGGCCCCAAACCTCTCGCATCATTGGTACGAACAACAATCTTTTAATTCACTCATTTATTAACCAAACTCATTCATTATGAAAAAGAAAGTATTTTCTTTGATGATGATGCTTTTGCTCGCCTTTGTGGGCGTGGCGAAGGCAGAAGTTGTGACTATTGGCGAGGGTGCGACCACGTACTACTACTACCCCGTCAATATGTACTTCAACTATTCTCTGACGCAGGAGATCTACACTGCCGATGAGATTGGAACTGCCGGCACGATCAATGCCATCAGTTTCTACTACGACTATTCGTCGTCGTTCAGCATGGACAACGTTACGTTGTACATGAAGAACGTGACGAGAGAGTCGTTTGCCAGCAACCTCGACATGGAGCCTTTGGCTCTTGGTGACATCGTGTGGACTGGCACTTTCTCAGCCTCAGCAGCAGGCTGGGTGACCATCACCCTCGACACCCCGTTCGAGTACGATGGTGTGAGCAACCTGTTGGTTGCTGCTTTCGATGGCACCAGCGGCTATCCGGGCAGCGCATTCAAGTTCCGCACCTCGACCTGCACGGGCTACAAGGGTTGCCACTGGTACAGCGACAGCTATACGCCTGACCCGTACAACGTGGGTGGCGGCTTTAGCGGCTCCAAGAGCTACACGGAGTACCGTGCCAACATCCAGCTCGACATCACTCCTGGTGGTGGCGGTGGCACTATCGCCGACAGGCTTCACATCAAGTACGTGGATGCCGACGGCAACGAGGTCGTTGACGAGCTCAACCTCGGCGTGCGCCCGATCAATGCCTGGATGGAACCCTTCGAGTTCACCATGTACAGCGAAGGTCCGACCTACACGATCAACGTTCTCGACTTCACGCCGAGCGACGGCATGTTCATCGTCAGTGGTCCGGAACTCCCCTTCCAGGTGAGAAACGGCCATGACGCCGCCCTGAACCTGGTTACGGACGGTGACGTGGAAGGCACCATCGATCGTCAGTTTGTGGCTATCACCGAAGGTGACCGCGCCGCTCACATCTGGCCCATCACGGTCGAGATGTACACGCCCGAGATCCCGGATGTGGTTGAGAAGCCCCATGACTTCGGCAATGTCGGCGCTGGTTTCAGCTATGTCGGCATTCCTGCCAACCTGACGCCTACGACCCTGCACAACGACTACACGCTTCCTTTCCCGGAGATTCCGGAAGGCGTGGACGGTGTGTATAAGATGACCTTCACCGAAGACGTCATGCTCGACGCTTATGTCAGCGCCGGCGCCGACGGTAAGGTGGCCCTCTACACCGAGGACTTCTACGGCGAAGGCGGCCCGATGGCCACCAACTACTACCAAGGCCCCAGCGTGGGCGGTGGTGGCGGTGCTGCCAGCGGTCCCTTTGAGGCCCAAATCGGTGAAGGCACCAGCACTTCTGGCTACCTGCCTTTCTACTGCTTCTACAACTACTCGATCAGCCAGCAGCTCTTCCTTGCCGCTGAGCTTTCCGAGGCCGGTGTGACCCGCGCCCCGATGACTAGCCTCAGCTGGTACTGCACGGGCAGCAACGGCAACATGCAGAGCAATATCACCATCTGGATGGCCAACGTGGAAGACACCTCGATAGGTTCATCCTCCGTGGTGACCGGCAGCATGGCCAAGGTGTATGAAGGCAACATGACTCCCGTTGCCAACCAGTGGAACGAGTTTGTGTTCAACCAAGGCACGTTTGCCTGGGATGGCCACAGCAACGTTCTCGTTTCCGTGCAGCGTAACAACGGCGCCTGGGCTTCCGGTATCAACTGGCAAGTGGGTGCCCAAAGCTTCACCGCTGGCGGTTATTCCTACAATGACTCTCAAGGTGCCTACAACATGGCTACCACGTCCTATACCTTCGGTAGCAGCGGCAGCAGTTATGGTGGCACCACCACGAACCGTGCCAACATCATCTTGAAGGCCAACGGCAGCCACGGTCGCGAAGGCAACCGCAACACCATCGTCGAGATCGGTGGCGGCAGCACTCCGCAAGTTGCTATCCCCTGCAACTTCATTTGGGCCTATGGCGAGAATCAGATGATCCTCACCGCCGATGAAATCGGCACCTCGGGCAACATCACCAGCGTGGCCTACCTGCGCCACAGCGAAGGCAGCGGCAGCCCTGAGACCCGTAACATCGACATCTACATGAAGCACGTTACCGCCGATAGCTACAGCAGCGCTGCTGACTGGATCGCTGTCTCGGCCGCCGACCTCGTGTTCTCCGGCAACCATGCCTTCGAGACCACGGGTACCGACTACCAGGCCATCGAGCTTCAGACTCCGTTCGCCTACAACGGCACCGACAACCTGCTGATCTGCATCAACGACAAGACTGGTACCACTGGCACGCGTCAGTACTGGTCGACCCACTCGACGCCTGTGATTCGCAGCATCCGTGCTTATGGCAATACTTCCATGTTCGATCCTACGGTCGCCGGCACTCCCGTTGGCGGTAGCTCGCTGACTGGCACTTGGGTTGCCGACATCCAACTCGAGTTCTCCGATGGCGGCACGCTTCCTGAAGGCGTCAGCTTCGGTCCCGAGATCATCAACGCTCCTGTCGAGGCCGGCACCTACTACCTGGTGGCTTCCTCCACGGATCCTGACTTCGAGGTGACGATCAACGCCGAGGCCATGCCTTGCCCGGCTGTTGAGGGCTTCGCCTTCAGCCCGAGCCCGGCCGACGACGAAGACGGTATCGATCCCGCCAGCGTCACGCTGCGTTGGATGATCCCGACCTACGCCACCGGATGGCGCCTGATCTTCGGCACCACCTACCACCCGGAAGTGGGTCACCCGCAGACCATCCTCTATCCTGAGGACGGCAGCTTCAGCGAGGAGCTGGCCAACAGCTTCACGGTGCGCAACCTGTGGAACAACACGAACTACTTCTGGAGAGTTGAGTTCAACAACGACGGTTGCCCGGAGGGCGTGAGCAGCCCGATCTGGGGCTTCACGACGCACCTCAACGTCCC
>JAEEGL011494126.1_pt1 | contig 15441 bp, 9 predicted proteins | sample 9134231 | NCBI WGS metagenome assembly JAEEGL01 (sample SAMN16246548, study PRJNA631951) | gut metagenome | biome: gut microbiome; feature: rumen; material: fiber-attached | host: Bos | place: Iran: Karaj | collected 2018-10 | reverse complement strand
TTTACCTACATTAGGTCTACCTACTAAAGCTACTGTTGGCATTTTCATAATATCACCACCAATAACATAATTTTAACACATTTAAGTAAATTAAACTAGTAATAGTATTGTTAAATATATGTTTTTTTAATATAATATGTTTATTGTGCTCATGGAGATGGTTTAATGAGATTAGATAGTATTAAAAATCCTGATTTCTTAAAAAATCTAAATAATGATGAACTAAAAGATTTATCAAAAGAAATTAGAAATGAAATATTAAAAACTGTATCAACTAATGGTGGACATTTATCAAGTAATCTAGGAATTGTTGAACTAACTCTTTCTATTTACAAAAGTTTTAATGCACCATACGACAAAATAATCTTTGATGTAGGTCATCAAAGTTATACTCAAAAAATTATTACAGGAAGATATAATAAATTTAATACATTAAGAAAATATAAAGGTTTATCAGGTTTCCAAAAACGTAATGAAAGTGAATATGATTGTTATGAAGCAGGTCATTCATCAACTAGTATAAGTGCTGCTATTGGTATGGCAACAGCAAGAGATCTTAATAATGATAAATATGAAGTAATTGCTATTATTGGTGATGGATCTATTGGAAACGGTCTACCTTATGAAGCCTTAAATCATATTGGTGAAAGTCAAACTAAAGTAATTATTATTCTTAATGATAACGAAATGAGTATTAGTGAAAATATAGGAGCTATTCATAATTATTTAGATAAGATTCGTTCCGGTCATGAATACTCAAATGTTAAAGAGAGAACAAAAGGATTTTTAAATAAAATTCCTCTTATTGGTAAACCAATAAAGAATGCTACAGAAGCAGTTAAAGAATCAATCAAAAGTATGTATTTAAAACAAGGTTATTTCTTTGAAGAATTAGGAATAAATTACTATGGTCCAATTAATGGTCATGATTTTGTAGAACTGAATAAATATATGGAAATAGCTAAAAAACAAACTGGTCCTGTTCTATTGCATGTCATTACAGAAAAAGGACTTGGTTATGAACCAGCTAAAAATGATACTTTAGGATTGTATCACGGAACTCCTAGTTTTGATATTGATACAGGAGTTCTTCCTCAACCTTCTATTTGGGCTGATGTAATATGTAAAAACTTATGTAATCTTGCTAAAGATAATAATGATATTGTTTGTATTACACCAGCAATGGCTAGTGGTAGTAAATTACTTCCTTTTAAAAGGAATTATAAAGAAAGATTTATTGATGTTGGTATTGCTGAAGAACATGCTTTAGTTTTTGCAAATGCCTTAGCATTATCAGGAAAAATACCTTTTGTAGCAATCTACTCTACTTTCTTACAACGTGCTTATGATGAAGTACTTCATGATATCGCAAGAATGAATTCTCATGTTATTATTGGAATCGATAGAGCTGGTATTGTAGGTGCTGATGGTGAAACCCATCAAGGTATTTTTGATATTAGTTTCTTACTTCCTATTCCAAATGTAATAATTGCTCATCCAAAAGATAGTATTGAAGCAGCTAATCTATTATACACAGCAACGAAAACAAATGCTCCATTCTGTATTAGGTATTCTAAAGAAAAACAAGACTATGTTGAAACAAAGTATAAGAAAATAAAAATAGGTTCTTGGGAAGTATTAAAAGAAGGAATTGACGCATATATTATTACTTATGGAGAATTTATAAAAGAATCCGAAAAGATAGTTAAAGATTCTAAATATAATATTGGTATCATAAACGCAAGATTTATAAAACCAATTGATGAACAAATGATGAATAAAATTAATATTCCAATATTTGTTTATGAAGAATCAACCGAAATAGGTTCTTTAGGTTCTTACCTTAAAACAAAATATGATAAAGATATAACAGTATTTGGAATATCTGATAATTTTGTAAAACAAGGATCTCGTTCTGATATCTTAAAAGAATTAAATTTAGATTCTGAATCTATAAAGAAAAAAATTGAAGATAAACTAAAAAAGACGAAGTAATTCGTCTTTTTTATTCTATACTTGTAATTTCTCTTACTTCTTTTTCGTTATAAGATATTTTTAATTCACTTCCTACTCTAACAAAAGGAAGTTTATTACTGTTAACTTTTATTGATACTCGATACTTGTTATTATTTTCATCTGTTATATAGTAATAAGTATTTCCATCAATAATAACATCTTTTATATCCGTTACAACAATTGTAAGTTTTTCTCCTTTAGTTACTATTCCATTATTATTTATGTAGTTATAGGCTGCATTTTGAATACCTACACTAGCATCAGTAACAACTACTTTTTGATAATCTCTAACATCTACAAAAGCATACATCTTAACAAGTCCTGCATCATCTTTCAAACTTATTAAATATGTTGGTCTACCTGATAAATTAATAAGTAGTGGAAAACTAGATGTATAATTCATCTGTTGTACTTGTCCTTTAGCACTATCCATGGCACTATACTCTTCTGCACCAGGACAATCATAGAACTTAGTTTCTTTTGTTCTAAGATTTGTTAATATAAATCCTAGATTACTTTCATCATTAACGACACTAGTTATTCCTGTATACATATAAACATCATCATTCATAGCAAGATAGTTATAACCATCAGTTGTCATCTTCATACCTTTTTGTCCAAAAATAGTATTCCAGAATCCGTTAACATAACTTCCCCAATCATCTACTTGTTCAATAATTAAATCTGGTTCATATACATGATCTACCCAAGTAGGTACTTCACTAACTTTATATTTTTTAGATTCTCCAGTTATGGCATTAAGAATGATTACCCCACTAACATCTGGTCGTTGTTCAATGCCATGATAAGATAATACTTGCATAATCCAATAAGGATTACCTTCATTATCAATTTCGAAATTCATATCACCAAAGTTATCAAAAGGATAATCAAAACGAAGTCTTCGATATACATTATCAAAGAATAAGGCATTCTTACTATATTTCATACCTTTTTCTAACTTGACAAGTTTACTCTCACCAGTTACAGAATTAACAGTAACATAACCCTTAATACCTTCTTTTCTATTAGTAAAGTATTTAATCATATCTACATAATCCAAAGGTGTTACTCTAATTATTTCATCATTATAATTTATTTGTGTATACATATCAGTTACTTCAAATTGACTTACTAATTCACTCATTGTACCCATTGTTCTATCACCTAGTTTTTGACTAGATGCTTTATCAACTACAGCTAAAGTATTAAAGTCTACTTCTTTAATATCAGTATTAAAGTCTCCATCTACAATTGTTATACGATTATAATAACTTTTAGCCATAAATAAAGGTTTATTAATAATTCTAACGATAAAAGTAAAAACAATTATTATTAAAGGTAATATAAATGGTAAATAATTCTTTTTCTCTTTAAAAGAGAATTTCTTATAAGCTTTAGGATCTTTATTAAAAAGCAAACTCAAAGAACCCATACCGAAGTTCGAGAATCCAAATACTAATGATAGTAATGTTACAAAGAACCAAAAACTAGAACTATGAATATTAATTGGTGGTAAAAATATATAAAAATATATAAAACCAACTAGTAATGTAACTGCAATACTAATTATTAATCTTTTTCCTTTAGACATATAAATCACCTCGTATATATAATATCATATTTTAAATCATAATAAAAAGTTATTAACTATTTGTTAATAACTTTATTTTTTATAGCACTTCTAAATTAAACCTTACTGGTAAAATAAGTGTTAGTTCTTCATTATAGTATGTTTTATTATCAATTCCAACTTTTTCTTTTGCATAAAAGCTAACTGTAACACTTCTATAATATATGGAGTTCTAATAACAAGAAGTGCACCTCTATTATAATTAGATATTTATAAATAATACTTTTCAAGTAAACTTGAATTAATTATCGATTAATAATAAAATATTAATAAAGAGTGATTTTATGGAAGAAGAAAAAGAAAAAGAAGAAGTAAAAAAAGAAAATAAAAAGAAAAAAAAGATTATTAATATAATTGTTTTATTAATTGCAATAGCAAGTCTTATTACAATGTCTATTTCTATTTATAATATTTATAAATGGAAAAAAGATAATGATAAGACCCAAAAACAATTAGATGATATTGAAGAAAAGATTGAAGTTATTGAGATAAAAGATGATGAGAATACAGAGATTATAGAACAGGAAGAAGAAATACCTAAATCTAATCCTTATTGGGATTATATTTATATGCCTTTAATTAATGTTGATTTTAATGAACTTAAAGCCTTAAACTCTGATACAGTAGGATGGATTAAAGTTGAAGGTACAATTATCAATTATCCTTTTGTACAAAGTAAAGATAATAATTATTATTTAAGAAGAAGTTATGATAAAACATATAATACTGGTGGATGGATCTTCTTAGATTATCGAAATAATATAAATGATTTATCACGTAATACTGTTATTTATGGTCATGATAGAAAAGATGATTCGATGTTTGGTAGTTTATCTAATATTTATACTAAGAAATGGCAAAATGATAAGAATAGTCATATTATTAAGATATCTACAGAAAAAGAAAATACAATGTGGCAAATATTTAGTATATATCACTTACCTGCTACAAACGATTATATACAAACTAAATTTAGTAGCGATAGTGACTTTCAAAGATTTATTGATTTAATAAGTAATAGAACAATGTATAACTTTGATACAAAAGCAACAGTTAATGATAAGATATTAACGTTATCTACATGTTATGGTAGTGCTGGGAAAGAAAGAACTGTTGTTCATGCTAAATTAATTAAAAGAGAAATAAAAAATACTAGTGAAAACTAGTATTTCTTTTTTATTATTTACAAACTGCTGTTGGATTTTCCTTTTTTGCTTCTGCAATGAATTGTTCACTGGTCATTCCTACTAAATCCATTCCATCCTCAGCTTGAATCTTTGTTGCATCAGGAATGGTTACTTTTAAACCACTACAATTTGCACTAGGATAATTTTCTTTCATAGCATTACAATATAAATCAGCTGTTTCTTGATCAGAAAGAGTATATATATATGATACTTTATTTATTTTACCAGTTGAATCAAGATAACCTACAATAGTAGCATCCATCGTAATATTACTTTCAGTTAATTTCATAGTACAACTTACTTCATTATTTAAAGGAGTACTTTCTATCCATTTAGCTTTTAAAGTAAATGAATTTGTAACTTTATCTTCAAAATTATATTTTTTATCATTTAGATACCATCCATCAAATGTAGCATTTGCTTTTGTAGGATCTACTGGTTTAGTTACTGTTTGACCATACTCCACTTTTTGACTTTGAACAGTACTACCACCATTACTATCAAATGTAACAGTTATAATTGTTTCCCATTTAGCAGTAAGAGTTAAATTACTACTTACTTCTTTAGAAAAATCATATTTTGTCCCATTTAATTGCCATTCAACGAATTTATAACCTTCTTTAGTAGGATCTTTTGGTTCAACTACTTTATTACCTTTCTTTACTGTTTGTGATTCAATATAACTTCCACCATCAGTACTAAAGTTAATAATATATTCATTATCTTTTGCTTTTACCCAATGAGCAACTAATGTAAATGGTTCTTTTACTTCTTCATCAAAATAATATTCAGAGTCATCTTTATACCAACCATCAAATTCATTTCCTTCATAAACTGGATCATCAGGTTGTTTCATAGTTGTTCCATAAAGAACTTCTACTATTCTATCTGAATCTCCATTATTATATACAAAAGTTACTTTTATTCTGTCTCCTTCTTTTGGTGATGTATCTACTACCCATTTAGCTTTTAGAGTCATATCACCTGTAACACTACTATTAAAGCTATATGTACTACCATTATATTCCCAACCATCAAAAACATAACCTTCTTTTGTTGGTTCTGTTGGTCTTGGTATTGTACTTCCTTTTTTTACTTCAATACTTGCTATTCTATTACCACCTGCAGTATCAAATGTGATAGTATATTTCTTTTTACCGCCTAAAACTAATATTAGAACAACAGCAAGAATAATTAAAAGAACAGCAACAGATACAATGACAAAAATAAGAACTTTCTTATTTTTCTTTTTAGGTTCTTCCTTAACTTCTTGTGGTACTACTGGTACCATAGGAGGTTCTATTTCTTTAACTTCTTCTTTTAATTCTTCTTTTTCCTCTTCTTCTTGTATTTCTCTAATAGTTTCAGCTAAACTTTCTTTTTCTTCTTCCATCCTATTCTCCTTATTTTTATAATATCAAAAAAAAAGACTATTTACTAGTCTTTCCATTTAAATATGCTTTATAAACGTTATTCATTAACATAATAACAGTCATAGGCCCAACACCACCTGGTACTGGTGTAATTAATTTAACTTTAGAATAAACATCATTATAGTCAACATCACCTATTAATTTATCATCTACACGATTTATTCCAACATCAATAACAATAGCACCACGTTTTACCATATTACGTGTTACAAAATTAGGTTTTCCGATAGCAACTACTAAGATATCAGCTTTCCTTGTTACTTTTTCTAAATCAACTGTTTTAGAGTGACATAATGTTACTGTTGCATTAGCATTAATCATTAAGTTCATCATTGGTTTACCAACTAGAATACTTCTTCCAATTACAACAACATTCTTTCCACAAGGATCAATATTATAAGCTTTTAATAGTTCCATAATACCTGCTGGTGTACAACTAGCAAGACATTCTTCATTATTTAATAATCTTCCTGCATTAATATAAGATAGACCATCTACATCTTTATCTGGATCTATTGTATTAACAATTCTTTTTTCATCCATTCCTTTAGGTAAAGGAAGTTGTACAATCATACCTGATACTGTTTTATCAGCATTTAACTTTTCAATTTCTTTAATTAATTTATCATCAGAAATGGATTCAAAATGTAAGTGTTCATATTCAAAACCTACATATGTAGCACATTTTTCTTTTTGTCTTACATATACTTTACTAGCAGGATTATCTCCTACACTAATAACTACTAGTTTTGGTTTTACTTTTAATTTAGATACTTTCTCTTTTAACTCTTCTTTTAATTCTTTACTTACTTTCTTTCCATCAATTATTTTACTCATAATTTTTTAAATCCTTTCTTATATCTTTAAAATCAGGCATATTATCTTCGACACATTTCCAAAATGATTTACTATGATCATGATATAGTAAATGGCTTAATTCATGCACAATTACATAATCTAAGTATCTTATATCTTTTTTAATTAAATTAAAGTTTAAAGTAACTCTTTTGGTCTTATAATTACATACTCCCCATCTTGTTTTCATTTTTCTTACAGTTAAACTTGGATAAGGTATTTTATATATAAATTCATTATATATTCTATCTAATTCATCTTGAAAGATTCTTTTAGCTTCTTTTAAGTACCATTTATCAAAATCAAAACCATAAGGAACAAATACTTTATCATAACCCATTGTTAATCCTTTTTGATTAAGATAAACAATATCAAACTTCTTACCTAAGTAATAGAAATTTTCATCTTCTTCTTTTTGTCTATTAGCTCTATGAGATACTTTTTTTATCATTCTTCGAATACTATCTATACTATCATTAAAAAGATTCTTTATAACAAAATCTGGTGTACTCATATTACATGATACATAGAAGTTCATATCTTCTTTAAGTCTTATAGTAATATTCTTTTTAAAAGCTTTTCTTGTTATTATTACATTATAATCTATATCATCAATTCTTATCTTCATAAAAAAATTATATAAAAAAAAGAATACTATTTCTAGTATTCTTTACTTATTTTGTCTATTATTTAGTTCCACAAGAACTTAATTTATAAGAGTATTCTGTTTTCTCACTACCAGGAACTATTGTATAACCACTTGGAACTTCTGTTTTTAAAATATATCCTGTTACAGTAGGTTCAAGAACAGTTGTTTTAATCTCTTTTGTTCTACTTCTATAAACAGTTACTTCAGTTCTATTTAATTGTTCATATGTATAATAAGTTGAACCACCAGTATATCCAGTTTTAAGATCAGTGTAAGAATATCCTCCACCACAAACATAAACTAATTTGTTAGCAGAATCTCTTTTTGATTTACAACTTTTTCTTTCTTCTCCTGATAATCTTACATAATCAGTAGCACTTATTGTTCTTGTAGCACCATTACTTTTACGACATCTTCCATCATATTTTTCATATCCACTTGGACAATAAGTATATTTAGTTCCACTTGTTGAATGTCTTTGAACATTTCTAATTGTATCACTTGCTGCTACAGCACTAGAACTTTGCATTGCAACCCAGTTATCAATTGTATTAACTTTAGTTTCAACTTCAAGTTCATCAGTAGCTTCTACTGGTGTTTCAGTAAATTCAGTCCATTCACCATATACTATTTCTTCTTTAGTATTTTCTTTTTGAGCTTTAACAAGTACTCTTGTTCTTTCATCTAAACCACTTTCAGAACTTCTTGTAGTAGTCCAATCACTCCAATCACAAGTATATCCACTTGGATTAGTAGGATCTTCTGGTTCATCTGGATTAACAGGATTTACTGGATCTTTAGGTCCATTAGTTCCATCCATATAAGTATTGCTACCACAATTCTCACAAGCATAGTTATCCATTCTATAATAGAAGTTTCTAATTTCGTTATCTTTACCACAATCTAGTTTAATACTCATAATATAACTAACTGAGTTATTATCAAGTGTAACTATACTATTATTAGTATCACAAGCATTATTATTAGCATCAACAACTTTTTTAACTAAATTACGATTTTCAAGTTCACTAACAGTAATACTTTGTTTAGTATTACCAGGTTTATTATTAATAAAGAAATATTGTTCAGAAGCAAGTCTTACAGCAGTAACATTATCATCATAGTTACTTTCTACATTTTTATTCTTACCTAATTTAGATATTAACCAAATCAATATTAATACACAAATAATAATAATTATTATTTTGAATATTAAACTCTTGTTTCTATCCCAAAAACTTTCTTCGTAAGCTTCTTCATCTACATTATATTCATCAAAATCATTATTTTCATAATCACTTTCAGTATACATAATAGATACCCCCTATATCAGTTCTATATTATACTATATTTACACTAAAATGTCAAATAAAAAAATCATAGCAAGCTATGATTAGGGTAAAATGCATGGTATACTATAAATTAATTTTACGGCTTAAGGTCGAGTTGAATTTCTCTAAATCTTACCTTAGGTTACCCACCGGCGATTTCTCTTTAAAAGATTTAATCAATAGTTACCTATTTGACCACTCGATCACCACTTAGTCCGCACCACAATCCTTATAGTAAGAACATTCTAGAGGTTTTCCCAAACAAACTAAAAATATTTTTATTCGCTTTTGCAAAGTCTTTTTCAATTAATACAAACTAATTAAAATCCCAAGGCATCACTCACGACATGTGTTGTATTTAATTAACGCGATAAAAGGATACAAATATATGCCATTATATCTTTTCCTTAAATCTAAAATCATATATTCACCCCAATCTGGGCGAAAGAAGCAAATATACAAAGTGTTTGACACAATTAATGGATTTTTAGCCCCATCTTCTAATATTCTGTTTGACTAGAATAATGCACCATACGTATGTAATTATACCAAAAAACAGTTAAAAAGTCAAATTGTGTTCCTTGAAGTTTATTAATAATATATTAAAAAAAGATATACATTAGTATATCATTTTTTTATACATATATATTCCAAATAGATTAATGATAGATATTATTAATACAATAATATTAAATACTATATTATCATTTGTTATTGGCGTTTTTTCATCACTCTCAATTGGCTTATCTTCTTCCTTTGTATCACCATTAACTGGTTCTTCAGGGGTAGTTTCTTTTTGTTTCTCTTTTTTCTCTTCTTGTTTTTCTTCTGGTTCGTCCTCTTCTTTTGGTTCAACAGGAACTTCTACCTTCTTACATACACCACTTACTGTTACATCACTAGCTGGCATATTAAATACATAGTTATCACCAGATTTAGTATAATTAATACTATTTTCTTCTTTATCAAGAACATCAAGGTAAGTAAATTCATAACCATCATCACATGTCATATTAATAGTTACTTCTTCATCTTCTTTTAATTCATTTTCTTTTGATAATGTTATTGTACTATTATCATGTTTAACAACCTCTGCTTTATATGTTATTAATGAACATACTCCACTTACTGTTACATCACTAGCTGGCATATTAAACTTATATGAATCATTATAAGATATTTTATTACTATCTTTATCAAAAACCTCTAATGATGTAAATTCATAACCATCATCACATGTCATATTAATAGTTACTTCTTCATCTTCTTTTAATTCATTTTCTTTTGATAAAGTTATTGTACTATTATCATGTTTAATAACAGAAGCGTTGTATCTTATTATTTCATATGATAATGTTGGTACACCATAATCTAAATTATCACCACTAGGTGTATATAAAGTAGCTCCATTACTTGATTTAAGTGTATCTAATTCATTTATACCTGTAGCATCAAACTCGCCATATATACCACCTAAATCTTTAATAGTATCATCGGATAATTCAATATTATAGTTAAATACTACATTTGTATCTTTAGGCATATCATAATTAATATCTATTTTGATATTTTCATTATCACCTGGTGTATAAGTAAGAATATATTTATATTCAACATCTAATAAACCAAATCCATATTTGTTTTCACTAATTAAATGTTTATCTAGTGTAATATCATTTTCAACTAGATCAAATTTTTCAATATCATTTATAAAATCAAAATTATATGGCGCACTATCACTATATGTACCAGATCCTATTAGATCAACAACATATGGTTTTTTATGAATATTGTTGATGACTTCATTTTTAATATCAGCAAAAACCTCTTCAAAGTCTTCAATAGATATATCACTTTTAGTATGATGCATATATAATTTACCAACAGTTTCAGTCCATTGTATGAAACTATATGATGGAAGACCATATAATCTTTGAACCATTTCACCTTCATCATTAAAACCATAACTATATAAATAACCAATATTAAAGATATTGTATTTGTTTTCAGCCATTTCTTTTAAAACACTAGCCGCCATAACCGTACCTGTTTCTAAATTCGTATATGGATATATACTTAAGTCACTAATGTCTTCACCAGAATAGATTGTTAAATCACCTGCTTCTGCAGCTGCTTCAATACTTGTTGCATTTGTATTGTTCCACCTATAACCTCGATTGGCATGAGCTTTAATATCATCATATTCTTCCATTAATTTATTAAAAGCTTTAACATAATCATTTGTTTCATTATAATATTGAACTAATTTAGTTTCGCGATCAACACTTCCATAATCACCACCAGCTGAATCACCATTACCGATATTATTATATGTGTGATCTCCAGTTTGATATATCGTTGTAGAAGTTACCCCATCTTTATTATTGTATGTATAATTACCACCATCTGTAAGCATAATAATATATCTTTCATATGGTGCTGAACCAGTAGTTGAATTATCTAAGATATTTTTAGCATTAATTAATGCCCCATGCAAATTAGATCCTGTTCTATTATTCATTATCCACATTAAATTTGCAAAAGAATAAAATGTATTAGATAAAGTACTTGCACTACTAATACTATCAATATTAGTTAATGGTAAAAACTCTTTACTTGCTCCACTAAAACCTATAATACCAACATAAGTTTCTACTTCATCTATTCCTTTAAGAGTATCAATTAATTCATATACGTTACTTATCATTCTATTAAAGTTTTCACTAGCAAGAGTTGTTATATCAATAATAAGTTCAATATCAACTACTTTATCCTTATCATCTAAGTTTTTACTTAATGATAAAGAAATATTACTATTAAAGTTTTCATCTAAGTTTGTTGCTGTTTTACTAATAGTATGCATTTCTTCTTGTGCTTTAATATTAGGAATACTATTAACAGTAATTACTAGCATTAATAAAGAAATTAAAAATCTCTTAATTATTTTCATATTATCTCCATATTATTAATATATCATTTTTATATTATTAATACAAATAAAAAAGATAGTTTAAAACTATCTTTTATATTTAAATATTTGCTAATTAGTAGTTACTATTTGAACTTCTGTTAATGAAATGTTACTACTAAAATCTATTGAGATACTATTAATTGTTTCCGATAATGAAGGTAATTGAAGTTTGGCATTTTTTTCAGTTCCAATATTATCAATAACATATGTATAACAATTATTTATTATCATTGTTGCTTTAACACTTTTAAAAGCTAACCCATCACCATATAACCATATATCTGATACTTTTGCTCCACCATTTATATCAATATCAATATGATTTGTTGTTACTTTTCCAACACTTACATTATGTGCAGCATATGTAATACCATCATATAAAACACTTGAATTACCAACTGATGATATGACATGATATTTACTAGATGCTAATTGATTATATACTTTACTATTTATAATAGTTCCACTTGGTAATGGTTGATTATCATTAGTTGGTCCATTAACATATAGTTTCCCACCACTATCAAATCCCATTCTATCTATTCTTACTCTTCTTATTCCTGCATATTTATTAGCACTAAAAATTGCAGAATGGTATACCATATAATATTCACTATCAGATATTTTTAACACCATATTATGACCTGTACCATATATATCTATATTCGAATCATACATTCCTTTTTTTGGTTGTGCACCTTCCAAAAGATTTCCATTTACTTTTACAAATGTTGATAGTGGTGCGCTTGCTGTAGCATATCTAACATGGTAGGTATGGCTTGCATATGCTCCTGTTGAGTACATTAAATAGTATTTACCATTTTTTTTCAAAACAAATGGACCCTCATTAAGATTCTCTTTTCCCTTGTCTAAAACTTTTATTGGTTTACTTGAAATCGGTTCAAAATTACTATTAATTTCCATTCCATAAATATTTCTATCTTTTTCAGAACTAAAATACAAATATATTTTTCCATTTTCAAAATAAAATGTACCATCAATGTGATCATTATTAGTTAAATTAAGCTTTTCTATTCTAGTATCAATTCGTTTAAAATTGTTAAACCCATTATTTAGATTTGTTGTTTCACCAACATATATTCTTTTCGAAGAATTCGCATCTACTCCAGTAAATAAAACAATATATTTATTATTAATTTTATATACCTCTGGAGCCCAATAATACTTAAATTTTAAACCATTATTATTTTTGAACCATGTATCCAAACTTTGCCACTTTGTTAAATCTGTGGATTTTAAGAAAGTACCATCAGTAGCAAGTAAGTAGTAAGTATTTCCATCTTTGTAAATAAACGGATCCCCTGCATTATTTCCGGGCAGTTTCATATTATTATAATATGCCCCATTTTGTTGAGGGGCTTTTAAAGTTATACACCTGAAATTCCTTATCCATCGGGCATATATAGTTGTATTATTACTAATGATCGAATTTGAAGATACTTTTGTACCTCCACTTACACTAGTATACCATCCAGTAAATAGATAACCATTCCTTGACGGAGTTGGTAATTTACCATAAGTACTACCATTATTTAATTCTTTTGTTTTTTGAGTAATAGTTCCTCCATTAGCATCATATGTTAAAGTATATTTTACTGCTGGAACATTTTTAGTAACATTTACCGTACAATTTGCTGTAATATTATTTCCAGTTTTAATTGTAACAATCGCTGTTCCTATTGATTTAGCTTTAATATTTCCATTCTTGTCTACTATTGCGACATTATTATTATTTGAAGACCAAGTAATTTTATCATTATATGCATCACTTGGTACTATTTTGTATGTTAATCTACTACTATTTCCTTCTTGTATAGTTATATTATTACTACTTAATATTATACCACTTACACTTACACCGTTAACTGGTTTAATTACTTCAATAGTACACTCATCTTTTATTTCTTCATGATTCTTTAAAGCAACTGTTATAGTTGCTACCCCATAATTATTTGCTGTAAGGAAACCTGTTACCTCATTGACAGTTACAACATTTTTGTCACTACTTGAAAATATGTATCCCTCACTAAATTCACCAGTTACTTCTAATTGAACCGACTCTCCTCTACTCATTTCAAGATTATTATAAGATAATTTAATACTATTGTTATTTTGGTTAAAATATCCAATTGGATTATCTATTACATTAAATACAATCAAGCCAACAAATATTATTGCACCAATTAATATTAAACTAATTAAACTAGATATTACATTTTTAATTCTACCTTTTTTAGGAGATAATTGATTATTAGAATTATTATTAAAATTATAATTGTTGTTATTATATCCATTATAATTATTGTTATTATATTTATTATAATTATTGTTGTTATTATAATTGTTGATATTATTTCCATTATTAATATTATAACCACTTGAATTGTTTGTATTACTATTATAATAATTGTCATAATTATAATTATTATTATCGCTATTATAATTCATATAATCCTCCTATTATGATTATATATTATAATGAATAAAAATTTTATTTGTTTATTAAATTATTCAAAAAAAATATTACAAAATTGTAAAAAAGTGTTTAATAAGGATTTTTTATATAAGTAAAAATTATTTTTATAAAAAAAGAATTATAGATTAATTCTATAATTCAATTTCTAATGCTCTTTTTATAACATCATCCATGTCATAGTATTTATATTCAGCAAGTCTTCCGCCAAATATAACATTCTTTTCTTTTTCAGCTAATTCTCTATATTTTTCAGCAAGTTGATTATTTTTATCATCATTTATTACATAATATGGTTCATTTTCGCCATTATAATCATCTGGATATTCAAAAGTTACATAAGTTTTAGGACTTGTTGTATCAAATTCAAAATGTTTGTGTTCAATAACTCTTGTATACTTTGGTTCTACATCTGTATAGTTAACAACTGCATTTCCTTGGTAATTAGCAATATCCATTATTTCATTTTCGAATCTTAAAGAACGATATTCTAATTCTCCAAATTGATAACCAAAATATTCATCTATCTTACCAGAATAAACAATTTTATCAGCTATATTAATATATTCTTCTTTATTATCAAAGAAATTAGTATTTAATCTTACTTCAATTCCTTCTAGCATACCTTCAACAAGTTTTGTATATCCACCCATAGGTATTCCTTGATATCTATCATTAAAATAGTTATTATCATAAGTTAATCTAACTGGTAATCTTTTAATAATGAATGCTGGTAAATCTGTGCATTCCCTATTCCATTGTTTTTCTGTATAACCTTTTATTAATTTTTCATATATAGTTCTACCTACTAAACTAATAGCTTGTTCTTCTAAATTAGTTGGTTCTATATCTATTTCATGTCTTTCATCTTC
>JAEEGL015404556.1_pt1 | contig 15442 bp, 9 predicted proteins | sample 9134231 | NCBI WGS metagenome assembly JAEEGL01 (sample SAMN16246548, study PRJNA631951) | gut metagenome | biome: gut microbiome; feature: rumen; material: fiber-attached | host: Bos | place: Iran: Karaj | collected 2018-10 | reverse complement strand
TCCCGCTGATGTACCTGCAGCAGCTCCTGAGGCTGAAGCCGCTGAAGTTCCCACTGATGTACCTACCGCTGCCCCTGAGGAAGAACCCACTGAAATTCCCGCTGATGTACCTACCGCTGCCCCTGAGACGGAAGCCGCTGAAGTTCCCGCTGATGTACCTACTGTAGCCCCTGAGGAGGAACCCACTGAAGTTCCCGCTGATGTACCTACTGCAGCCCCTGAGGAGGAACCCACCGAGGTTCCGGCTGTAGAGCCCACTGAAGCTCCCAAAGAGGATACTTCTGAAGAATCTAATGAAGCAACCAACTCCAGTGTATATCCTGCAGGTATGGAAATACAAAAATGGGGGTATACAAACACCAAAAAAGTCAATATACGCGAAAGTGCTGGTGGGACTCAGATCGGTCAGATCGCAGCACAGAACACGTATGTATGGGTGCTTGGTTCCGAATTAAAAGGCACAACCACTTGGTATTCCATCATATGGGAAGATGCCCATGGTACCGCCCGTGAAGGCTATATTCGGTCCGATCTGATCACACTGCTTTCACAGGAAGAAAGTGATGTTTATCAGATTTCGCTCCCGACACCTATGCCTGTAATCACCATTGCACCTATTCCTGTTGATAATCCTTCCGAAGCCCCGACTGAACAGCCCGCAGAGGAATCCACCGAAGCCCCTGCCGAAGAACCCACTGAGGTTCCGACTGAAGAGCCTACTGAGGCCCCCGCTGAGGAACCTACTGAGGCGCCAGCTGAAGAGCCTACTGAGGCCCCCGCTGAAGAGCCCACTGAGGTGCCCGCTGGAGAGCCTACTGAGGCCCCCGCTGAAGAGCCTACTGACGCCCCCGCTGAGGAGCCTACTGAGGCCCCCACTGAAGAGCACACTGAGGCCCCCGCTGAGGAGCCCACTGAGGCCCCCGCTGAGGAGCCTACTGAGGCTCCCACTGAAGAGCACACTGAGGCCCCCGCTGAAGAATCCACTGAAATTTCTGTTGAGGCTCCTGCATTATCCATTGTACCTGTTTATAGTTCTGACCATTATCCAGAAGGGCTTGCCCTTCAGCGATGGGCTCGTACCAACAAATCGAATGTCAACATCAGGCCATCCGCTGGCAAAAGCGAGGTGCGCATCGGTGTCATTCCAACAAAGGGATCCTATGTCTGGGTATTCGATGAAGAAATCAGCAAAAATCAGCAATGGTACCATGTTCTCTATGAAAACAGCAAGGGAAAGATCATAGACGGATACATCCAAGCCGATCTTCTAGATCTGCTTTCTGAAGAAGAGAGTTACATGTATCAGACAAGTCTTTCCTCCCCTGTTCCTGTCATCACTACGCAACCAACTATTATTCCTGCAACCGAATATACTGAAACCCCTCCAGTAGAGCTTTCAGAAACGCCAGAATCCACACTGGAACCCGCTGAAGATGTACTGTCTGCAACTGTCGCTTCTGAACCCACTACAGCTCCGACGGCTGAAACTACGGCCGCTCCGACGACCGAGCCTACTGCTGCTCCCACGGCTGAGCCTACAGCCGCCCCGACGGCTGAGCCTACGGTTGAGCCCACGGCCGAGCCTACAGCCGCCCCGACGGCTGAGCCTACGGTTGCTCCAACTGTTGAGCCCACGGCCGCTCCGACGGACGTGCCTACCGCTGCCCCGACGGCTGAACCTACCGCTGCCCCGACAGCTACACCTACCGCTGCCCCGACGGCTGAACCTACCGCTGCCCCGACAGCTACACCTACCGCTGCCCCGACAGCTACACCTACAGCCGCTCCGACGGACGTGCCCACGCCAATGGTGAAAAATGAACCGACTGCTGTACCCACAGCTGGAGCAGCTGTGCTGCCAACATTGGCACCGATTTCTGGCCATGCAAAAGTCATCCTTGACACAGCAATCCATGTATCCGCAAATGAGAAGAGCATTCTGCTCGATTCACTCATGCCAGGTAATGTTGTTGAAGTGCTCGGTCAGGTTGTCGACAAGAGCACAGGCTGGACTTGGCATCAAATTCAATTCGGAAAAACCGAAGGCTATCTCAGAGCCGATACGCTGGTTATGATGAGCGAATCTGAATACCTTGCTTATCTCAGCAATACGCCAGAACCAATTGCCGAAGTTACACCGACTGTCACAGCGCTGCCTGCTCTCACAGCTCAGCCTCGTTCAACATGGGCGGGAACTCCTCTTCCGGCAATCTGGGTCTCTTCAGAAAGTCCCACTCCTTCGCCTACAGTCCAACCCACCCCTGACCCAACTGTAACTGTCCAAGTGACTGAGCCGACTGTTGCAGCGGCGACACCTGTCGTAACAGAAGCACCGAAAACTCCGAACCCCAGCAATACTGTCCTTTGGTTCGGATTGGGTGGCCTCATCCTCCTGATTGCAGGCGCCGTAGCAGGAACATCCATTCACAGACGGAAACAGCAAGCAAAAGCCCAGGAAGCTGCAGCGGCTCTCGCCGAAAAACAGCTGGCTGACGAAAAATGGACAACCCACAACACTCAGAAAAAAGATTCTTCCACACCCTCCAAGAAGTAACAGCCCGTAGATTTCATCCCCTCTTGTCCCAATGGGCATGTTTTTGGAACAGATTGCCAAGTTTGCGAGGAGACCGTCAACCGGTCTCCTCCTCTTTTTTTCTGCAGCCACACCTGACCGTTAAGATCTAGTTTCCCATGCCTTTGTGTAACTCTTCAGTTTCTATATGTGTCCTGCCGATTTCCTTTTTGTTTTTTTCGTTTCTTGGCATACATCTTCTCAGTTTTCGGATCATTCTCCCCAGTTCTGTTGTTCTTCTTTTTTTCATGAAAGAACGGAGTTGACTGCTCTCCGTCCAAGTCCCGCATGTAGTTCTTGCAGGGAAACTGTTGACATCATAGTATGATTGTGATGTTTTCTTCACAGAGCACAGCATGACTTCCTCCTTGTTTATATAGCAACTGCAATTCGGAGTCATCTGTGTTCTATTTTGCAACCACTATTCTTTACTGGCTACTCCCCGACTTTCCATGAACTAAAAAACTGCTGCCTGAGAATAATGAGGCAGCAGTTTCCCATGAATTCACGGGATGGTTTGTTTTCTTTACTTCTCCAGGGTTCTTGTTGCAATCACATCAACGCCTGTTCCGCAAACATCAGCGAGAACAACATCTTTCTCATGAAGCGGAAGTGTCAGGTGCAGCTTGGAAAGCTCCTTCATGCATTCGGATATCTTTGCTTTCGGAATTGGCGTACGTGTCTTAACGGATACCGGCATGAAGCTTCCTTCCACTGGCACAACGGCAGTAACCATGCGCATAGGGACTGTACACTCCTGGCGGGCATATGTTTCTCCACGTTTACAGGTATTTCCCGTGACCTTCAGGACTTCACCATTTTCCATCTCAACTGTCATTCGACAGCCCATAGGGCAGTTGATGCACGTGATCACTCGTTCCATCACTTCCGCACCTCCATCTTCACCGTGATTTCTCCCTCAATGCCATCCAGTTTGCCCGGGGCAATCGGGATAACGGCCATTTCACCAGGAGTAAAAATCATGGCGCGTTTCCTTGCAATCTCCTGCTCTCCGCAAGAAACCACAACGGATGCATTTTTATATACCGCCGCGGGACGGAACATCAGACGGATTTCTTCCTTGGTCCCTTTGCGGATAATCTGAGGAACCGTTCCACGAACGCCGTCACCATCCACAACCCGAATTGTTTCGCTGCTTTCCCGGCCATGCTGAATCAGCTCAGCAGCTGCATGTCCTGCTTTGAAGCTCTCTTCAGAAACGAAGTCCACCAGATCATGCACATGAAGCACATTACCGCATGCATAGATGCCGGGAACACTGGTTTCCAGCTGGTCCGTCACGACGGCACCACTGGTCACCGGGGAAAGTTCGACATGCGCACCACGGCTCAGCTCGTTCTCTGGTATCAGGCCAACGGACAGAAGCAACGTGTCGCAGTCAAAGTGCATCTCGGTTCCAGGAATCGGACGTCTGTCCGGACCCACTTCGGAAACGGTTACACCCGTCAGACGTTCACGGCCTTCGATGCCGGTTACCGTATGAGAAAGATAAAGCGGGATATCATAGTCATGGAGGCACTGAACAATGTTTCTGTTCAAACCAGAAGAAAAAGGCATAAGTTCAACGCACGCAAGCACCTTTGCACCTTGCAGCGTCATACGACGTGCCATAATCAGGCCAATGTCGCCACTGCCCAGAATGACAACACGTTTTCCGGGCATGAAACCTTCCAGGTTAACAAACTTCTGCGCAGTACCCGCAGTATAGATGCCAGCGCAGCGGGTGCCTGGTGTACCCAGAGCTCCGCGAGGCCGTTCACGGCATCCCATAGCCAGGATCACAGCCTTCGCCTCAATAATCTGAAGCCCCTCGGTCGTGCTTACACAGGTTACATGCTTGTCTTCCGTTACGGAAAGAACTGTAGTATCGCACGCAATCGGGATTCCAAGCTCCCTCGCACGCGAAATATCTCTCTGGGCATATTCGGGCCCTGTCAGCTCTTCACCAAAGCGGTGAAGGCCAAAGCCATTATGAATGCACTGACGGAGAATACCACCGGGCTGAGCCTCACGCTCAAGGACGACCATATTCCGAATGCCGTCTTCCCATGCAGAAATTGCAGCGGCAAGGCCGGCAGGACCGCCGCCAATAATCACCAGATCCTTCTGAATCATTCTTCAGCCGCCTCCTTTCCCATGGCTTCCTGAATTGTACCAACCAAGAGCTCACTTCCTGCTCCACCTTTGCGGATACTGGTCATGGGCAGGTTCAGTTCTTCCGAGAGAATTTCAACAACACGCGGTGAGCAGAAACCACCCTGGCAGCGTCCCATACCTGCACGTGTACGGCGTTTCACACCGTCCACACTGGTGGCACCGACAGGTCTGCGAATCGCAGCGCGGATTTCTGCCTCGGTAACAACCTCACAGCGGCAGATGATCTTTCCGTATAGCGGATCTTTGCGGATGGCTTCGACACGCTCTTCATTGGTCATCTCGTTAAAGGGCTTGGGACGTGCAGGGGCAGGAAGCCAGGTTTCCTTAAGTTCAAGGTTCTCTGCCTTGGCAACAATTTCTTCCAGCATCTCACCGACAGCCGGAGCTGCAGACAGACCGGGACTCTCCATACCTGCCGCTTCATAGCCATGCTGACCTACGGCACCAACCATAAAATCGCCGCGAACTTCATGCGCACGCATGCCCGAGAAGTTGGTAACTGCCGTACGTACAGAAACCTTTGGCCATGTCAGCTTACATGCTTTCAGAACCTGCTCAAGGCCTTCTGCCGTCGTGGAAACATCCTTTGGATCATCCACATCTTCTGCTGTCGGACCAAGCAGTACATTTCCGTGCACAGTCGGGGCAACCAGAACGCCCTTTCACATCTTGGTCGTGAAGTGGAACAAGGTGCAATCAATCGACATGACATCCGGATGCACCGAGATCTATTACAGACCACGCCGGTTAATGATCCTGGCTTCTTCCTTCCCGCTCATCTGGTTATGCAGTTTGGCGCTGTCTGCACCCGCACAATTGATCAGAATCCGTGCGGTTTCTTCTCCTGCACTTGTCTTCACGTGCCACACGCCATCCTCATACGAAACAGATTCAACGCATTCCCCCAGGCCAAACGATACACCATTCACAGCAGCATGGTCTGCCATCGCATAGCACAGTTCATAGGGGCTGGTAATTCCACTGGTCGGAACCAGAAGTGCACAAACTACTTCCGGATTGGTTTGTGGTTCAAGCTGCAGAATTTCTTCGCGTTCAATGATGCGCAGCTCCTGAACACCATTTGTAATGCCTTGCTGGTACAGCTTTTCAATTGTTCCGCGGTCATCCTCGGAAAACGCGATAATCAGAGCACCGTTCTTGCGATAAGGAACACCCAGTTCCTTACACAGCTCCGGATACATCTGAGCGCCGCGGACATTGAGCTTCGCCTTCAACGTGCCAGGCTCTGCATCATAACCCGCATGCACAATCGCACTGTTTGCTTTGCTTGAGCCTTCAGAGACATCCAGCGCAGCATCGATTACCCGGATTGACGCCTTATACCGGCTCAATGCCCGGGCAGTGCTCAGTCCAATAACGCCTGAGCCGATAATCAAAATGTCATTCACAAGCCATTCCCCTGTTTCTTTATGATATATTGGTTTATCTCAGTGCTCAATCCAGTCACGAGCGCGGCCGACTGCTCTGTGCCATCCATGCAGCAGTTCTTCGCGCTGTTCCTTCGTCATTTTGGGTTCAAAGATCAGATCCTGATGCCACAGCCCTTTCAATTCATCCGTTGAAGCATACGCACCAACCGCCAGGCCAGCCATCATGGCTGCGCCAAGGGCTGTTGTTTCAAGCACTTCAGGACGTACCACCGGAATACCCATGATGTCGGCTTCGAACTGCATCAGAAATGCGTTCGCGCTTGCTCCACCGTCTACCTGCATTTTTTCAGGCGAAGTACCACTGTCCTGAATCATGGCAGTAAGAAGGTCGCAGGTCTGATAAGCAATTGCTTCCAGAGCGGCACGGACAATCTGTGAACGACCGGTGCCTCGGGTCATGCCGACCAGTGTTCCCCGGCTGTACATGTCCCACCACGGAGCACCAAGCCCGGTAAAAGCAGGAACCAGATATACACCGCCGGTTGATTCGATGGAGGCCGCTATCTTTTCACTTTCTGCAACATTCTTGACCAGTCCCATTTCATCACGAAGCCACTGCATGGTTGCCCCGCCCATGAATACGCTGCCTTCCAGTGCATAGCTTGGCTGATTCTGCATTCTCCATGCCATAGTCGTAAGCAGACCATTCTTGGAAGTCACCGCTTCGCTGCCTGTATTCATCAGCATAAAGCAGCCCGTTCCATAAGTGTTTTTCACCATGCCCGGAGCAAAACAGGTCTGTCCAAACAGGGATGCATGCTGGTCGCCAACCATGGAAGCCACGGGAACCGGCGTGCCCAGAATTTCAGGATCCAGCGTACCGACAATTCCAGACGAATCCACAACTTTTGGAAGCACCGCCCGGGGTATATTCAACACGTTCAGCAGTTCTTCATCCCAGTCCTGGGTATGAATGTTGAACAGCATGGTTCTTCCGGCATTTGTAGCATCGGTAACATGAGGATGTCCACTCACCAAATGCCAGATCAGGAAAGAGTCAATTGTGCCGAAACACAGCTCTCCCTTTTCTGCCTCTTCCTGCAGCTTCAGTTCATCCAGCAGCCATCTGAGTTTTGTGCCCGAAAAATAGGCATCCGGGACCAGGCCGGTTTTCTCCTGAATCGCATCCGTCCATCCATCCGCCACAAGGGTGTCAACCATGGATGCAGTTCTGCGGCACTGCCACACAATTGCATTGCTGACGCATCTTCCTGTCTGACGGTCCCAGAGGAGTGTCGTTTCTCTTTGGTTGGTAATGCCAATTGCAGCAATATCCTCCGGCTCAACTTCTGCCCTCTTCACTGCTTTCTGCAGGGCCTCCGTCTGTGTCTGGAGGATCATGTTCGGATCATGTTCCACCCAACCAGGATGCGGATAGATCTGCGGGAATTCCTCTGCATATTGTGACAGAATATGTCCCTGCAGGTCAAAAACAACTGCGCGCGAACTGGTTGTTCCCTGGTCGAGTGCAACAAGAACTTTCTTGTGCATACGCCTTCCTCCCTCGGATTGTTGTACATTGAAAAGTCAGGTTCTCCTTTGGTGATCATACCATGAAGGCATCTGCTTTGCAAGGTAATTTCCCGGCCAATTTACACATGTACAGAAACAGATTGCATCACTTCTTCGATATCTTCATGGAGCACAAGTGTCGCTTTTTCATCAGCCGGTGTCCTCTCGCGATTGATTACCACGAGGTTTTTCCCGCGGAAATAGGAAAGAAAGGATGCCGCAGGCTCGACACTCAGACTGGTTCCAGCAACAATCAGCGTATCTGCATTTCCGATTTCCCGGCACGCCCCCATGCAAACGTATTTATCCATGCCTTCTCCGTACAAAACCACGTTCGGTTTCACCACACCACCGCAGTGCGGGCAGTGTGGAATATCCTCCCTGTTCGCAAGCATCCAGTTCAGATCATATTTCTCCCCGCAGTCCATACAGTAGTTTTCATGGACCGTGCCATGTAATTCATAGACGCGTATGTTGCCTGCCTTTCTGTGAAGTCCATCAATATTCTGGGTGACAATACCTCTGAGAATATCCGCCTTTTCAAGCTCATAAAGTTTCCGGTGGGCTGCATTGGGCTGCGCTTCCGGGAAAAGCATGTGACTGCGGTAAAACGCAAAGAACTGAGCGGGATGCAGATAAAAAAATGACGATGACAGGATCATCTCAGGTGTCAGGTCGCCGATCCGCTCTGAATACAGTCCTTTTGCACTCCGGAAGTCCGGAATTCCGCTTGCTGTCGATACACCCGCACCGCCAAAGAACACCAGCCGCTTCGTTTTGTTGATAATCTCCTGAAGCATATCATCCGCCCCCTGCATCATCTTAACACGACCATAGTACCGACGCAAGCAGAACGCCGCGCCTGCTTTCCCTTTTTCATTCTCCACGACTCTCAGACTTCATCCTGCATGTCCGTGTGTTTGCCCATTCCATAAAATGCATGGTATAATCAGCCTGTAAACGCAGAGGAGGCTCGCAGATTTATGAAGATTTCCAAATCAGATGCACAAAAATGGTTTGAGTTGTTTGTCCAGATGCAGGACGCTGGTGAAGAGCTTGGTGTTCACCAGATGGAAATCGTATACAGTACCATGTCACAGATCGAAGAACGTGTTGAACATGATCATGAAAAGCTCAAAGCTCAGATTCCTCATCTGCGTTCTCTGAGCGGAAGGACGCTCTATGTCGGCCCGGATGAACTCTTTCCAAAAGGCTGCAGGGGCTGCCTCACCGGAACAGGTCTTACGGCTATCCGAAAAACCAACCGTTGCAATATTCAGTGTCCATTCTGCTATAACTATGGCGAACTTGACTGTCAGGAGCCCATCGGTGAAGGACTCTGGGAGATCGGTGGAGGAAAGTACCGTGTAGAAGATATTGACCTTCTGCTCTCCATTCAGCGCCGTCCAGGCAGTATCTGCTATGTCTACCTCGAACCCTTCATGGAGATTGAAAAGTACTATCCGATGATCCGGAGATTCCATGAAGCCGGCATCCATCAGCACATGTATACCAATGGTACTCTCGCCACAGAAAAGAATCTGAAGGAACTTGCTGAAGCAGGGCTGGATGAACTCCGTTTCAATCTTGGCGCTTCCAATTGTTCAGACAAGGTGATCGAGCATATCCGGACTGCTTCCGGCTGCATCCCTTATGTAGGCATTGAAACGCCAATGACTCCCGACTTTTATGAGCAGTTCCACACGAAAAAGGACATCATTTTGTCCAGCGGCATACAGTTTATAAACTGCGCAGAACTCCATCTCAATGAAAACAACATTGTCAACTACGAAGGCGAAAACTTCTATATGTCCCGTCTGGGCTATCTTTCACCGGTGTGGAGCCGCAATCTGACCCTGACGCTCATGGCAGAAGCTGGCCGGGAGAAATGGCCTGTTGTTGTGCATGACTGTTCAAACAGAACCAAATTTGCACGGGATCTCCATCTCAGGGCACAGGAAAACGGATGGTTCGGTTCCACCACCTATGGCAAAGAATTTGACCAGATTCCCTGCTATGCATTTCTTCCAATCCTGTACGATCCGGATTTTACCTTTCTTGAAGAAGAGGCTCTCCCCAGAGGTTATCGTTTCGGAGACATTGTTCTGTAACACTTTCTTCTAATTTTATTTTGCCACATTGAAGCGTATTTTACGAATTCTTCATTTTCCTCTTTACAAAAAAGTGAACCCGTGCTAGAATACGCTTCGTTGGCGGGGCATTAGCGCAGTTGGTAGCGCACAACACTGGCAGTGTTGGGGTCAGCGGTTCGAATCCGCTATGCTCCACGTTCGGAGCCGTTGGAAAACAACGGTTCCTTTTTTATGTCTTGATGGACACGCGAATTGTTGTGGACAATGGACACACCTCAAACGAAAAGGTAAAAATTCTTTCGGCGATACCCCATAAAATAGGTTCTCCACACTTTCTCAGGGACAGATTCCTGTATCCTCCGCAGCCGATGTCACCGCTGTGCCGTGAAAGGATCGGGGAACAAGTAGTGCTTTCCGCCTTTCTTCTGCTTCCAACAGATCGCATGAGGATTTTTCCCTAACTTTCCGAGAACCAAAAAAGGCATAAGATACCTGACAATATCTCAATGCCTTTGGCTGGCTGATGCCAATGAGTCCTGCATGGCGGCAGCGTTTGTTCTTCCGCCCTTATTGTATGGCTATCTTCGCCTGAAAGTGATCGTACATCAGTTTCTTTGATCCTGAACTTGCTGATCATTGTCCTTCGTAAGGTTTCTTACCCATTTGTATTTCCTGAATCTGCACATAACCCAAGGGATTTTCCCCACTTCATCAAGACATGTGCACGCATAAACCAACAGAACCGGCCAGTGAAAGACAAATGCCCCAAGAAGAGCAAGAGGAATTGCAATTCCCCACATGCAGACAGCAAGACTGTACATGTCAAAGATCGTATCTCCCCCGCCGTCCATCACGCCGTTGATCGTAACGGTATTGACACATCGGCCGATCATGTAAATTGCCATGATCACCATCATGCCGGTCAAATAGCTCTGTGCCGTCTCTGAGAGGATCACAAAGCGAACAACCAGTGGTGTCAGTGCAAGCACCAGTGCCGTGGAGGCAAATCCGATCACATAGGATACATTCTTCAGCTTGATCCCATACGCCTTTCCAAGTTCCAGTTTTCCGGCTCCGAGTTCATTGCCTACCATGATACCTGCTGCACTTCCCACACCATTGCACGCGCAGCAGATCAGGTCACGCACAACAGCAGCAACCGAATTCGCCGCTGCAGCATCTACACCCATATGGCCAATAATCGCAGTATAGGATGTAAACCCAATGCCCCAGAAAAGGCATCCGCCCATCAGCGGAATGCACTGCTGTGTGAAATCTTTCAGGAGCTGGCGTTCCCCATGAAGGAGGCGGTTCCATGCGGGACGTACATATGCATTCCCCTGGGCAACGGCGAGACACAGTCCCAGTTCAATGACCCGGGAAATGGTTGTTGCCACCGCCGCTCCCCTTGCCTGCATGCGTGGTGCACCAAGCAAGCCAAAGATAAACACCGCATTCAGCAGAATATTCATGATTACTGCACTGGAACTGATCCACGCGCTCGGTTTCACATGGTCCGTGACCTTCATGATGGCCAGATAGCTCTGGGAAACCCCTGTCAGCAGATAGGACCATCCTGCAATTCTCAGATATGCACTTCCGATCACAACCAGGCCACTGTCATGTGTAAAAATCCGCATCAGCAATTCGGGAATCAGTTCACACATTCCAAAAAACAGCAGAGAAATCAGGCCGTTGAAACGCAGCATTAAGGAAAAAAGATTTCTCAGTGTGCGTTCATCGCCTTTTCCCCAGTACTGTGCGCCAAGAATCGAGCCTGCAGCAGTGATTGCGCTGAGAAACATATTCTGCACAAACTGAATCTGAGTAGCCAGGGAGACGGCAGTCATCTCTTCCTGTGCGACACGTCCAAGCATCAAAGCATCGCCTGCCGCCACCAAGGCCAGCATCAGGCTTTGAAAAGCAATGGGAAGGGATAACTGGCGCAGCTTGCTGTAAAACGCCTTTTTGTCAATTTGTTCCATGATGATAACTCCTTGCTGAGCGGGAAACCGTTCCATACACAGCTGTTCTTTGCAGCTGTACCGTTTTCAGCGCGTGCCAGTATATCAATCGGCCGATAGGATGTCAACGCTTATTTCTTTTCTGCCGTTATCGTTGTCCGCCCTGTTCTTTTCATGAAAATGTGACCCGTTTTTCCCTGTTTTTCTGTATGCCTTGTTGATTTCCCGCTGTGTTTATATTATTGTCTCAGCAGAACCATCAGCACATGCCGGATATCCGCCACGACTGCAGAAGATCGCGTTCAGGAAAACTTGTCCTGCCGGGACGCCCTGCACAGGCTGCCGACCTTTTTGAACCATCCTGTGCATCGGCTTTCTCAAACGGTCTCCCGCAGGATCCGAACACTGCAACCCTGCATCTGACTGCCTGAAATGAAAAACCAAGAACTGGAGGCTGCCGCTATGAATGAACTGGTAAACGTCTGCGTTGACGCTTCAAAATGGGTCGGAAAGCTGAATCACACATGGAATTATATCGGGTATGACGAATGCAATTACACCCATTCACCCGGCGGTATGGAACTGATCCGGAAATTCGGGGCTCTGGAAAAGCCCTATTATATGCGTGCCCATCATATGCTGTGTACAGGTATTCTTCATGGTTTCTATAAATGGGGATCCACCAATGTTTATATCGAAGATGAGAACGGCAGCCCCATCTACAACTATGAGACAATCGATCAGATGATGGATATCTGGCTGAGCAGCAACTGCAAGCCTTTCTTTGAACTTGGCTTTATGCCCCGTGATCTCGCCGATCCACGCGATGCTGAGAATGGCAGATTCTACCAGATTGCATACGGTATCAGTGAATACCAGCGCATTGGATGGGCTATGCCCCCGAAAGATTACGACAAATGGTATCAGCTGATTTTCAACCTTGTCACCCACCTCAAGGAGCGTTACGGCGAAAAGGAAGTCCGTACCTGGTATTTTGAGATGTGGAATGAGCCGGACATTTTTTACTGGCGAGGAACCCAGGACGAATACTGCAAGCTGTTTGACTATACGGAAGCTGCTGTTCATGCCGCCATGCCAGACGCCCGCTTTGGCGGCCCCGCAACGACCGGCTGTATGGACCCGGAGGGCCGCGCAAGCCAGTTTCTGCGTGCCTTTCTTGAGCATATCCGGAGCGGACGAAACTATTACAACGGTAAAATCGGTACCCGGATTGATTTTACCAGCTTTCATACCAAAGGAGGCGGATACCGTTTCGATACCCTTGCCAAGAAACAGATCCCCTCTGTGAAGGAACTGCTCGTCAATGTTCAGACACAGAGCGCAATCCTCCGTGAGCTTGGATTTGGAGATCTCGAATGCGTCCTTTCAGAAGCAGACCCTGATGGCTGGGCTGCAGGAGGCCGCTATGATAACTTTAACCTGAATTTCCGAAATACGGAATATTATGCATCCTATGTCATGTCAGCCTATAAGAACCTGTATGATCTTGCTGAAAAAGTGCAGATGGATATCCGCCCGCTGGCCTGGGCCTTTATGTTTGAGGGGGAGCGATGCTTTGAAGGAACACGAAGTTTTTCCACCCAGGGAATCAATAAGGCGGTTTTCAACCTCTTCCGGCTGCTTGCCCGCATGGGAACACAAAAGATTTCGCTCACTTCATCACGTGATCTTGACCCGTGTTCCTTCAAAGATCTGAATGGTACTGAAGAAGGCCCTGAAGTTGACGGCTGGGCAACGATGGATAATGAAGACAAACTGCAGATTCTGCTTTACTGCCACCATGACGACTGGGATCTGAAAGAATCATTTGATGTGGATCTGGAGATCCGTCACCTGCCCATGGATGGAGATGTTCAGATTCGCCACCTGCGGATTGATGCAGAGCACTCCAATGCCTATGCAGAATGGGTCCGTCAGGGAAAGCCGAATTATCCCACAGAAGGTCAGCGGGCAGCAATCCTTGAACGTTCGGGGCTGGAGTACTGTGAAGCACCAGCCATTCTGAAGGTTCATAACGGCGTTCTGCGTCATGGATTCCCGCTTCCAACGCATGCCATCTCCCTGCTCGAAATTGTCCGTCTGTAAAACTTCCTTGTCAGATTCTTCATTTCTGGAGGGCAGGCCGATGTGTTCCTCTTGACAGCAGGCTCAGGAAATATCAAAATAACTCCCCGCAGGCATGCCTGCTTCATTGTTCCGTTAGTGGAGGAATTCGTCCGATGTCTGGTTTTCTATGGTCAACAAAGGAAGAGCGTGAAAAAGATCCAACCCATGTAGGGCTTGTCCAGCTTGCATTCCCCATTCTTCTGGAAAGCCTTCTCAGATCCACGGTCAATCTTGTTGATGTCGTTTTTATGAGCAGGATCTCCGACAGTGTTGTCAGTGCTGTCTCCGTAGCCTCTCAGTACATTATTCTCTGTATGATCATCGCATCTGCGGTCGCCACGGGAACCATGGTCTGCATCAATCAGGCCATCGGCATGCATAATCAGTCACGGGTCAACCGGCTGGCCTCAATAGCAGTTGCCGCCAACCTATGCCTTGGCATACTCTTTGGAATCATCTTTTTCTGCTTCTCTGACATTTTCCTTCTGATCATGAAGCTGGAACCATCTTCGATTGCAAACGCGAGCCAGTACATGAAAATCTGCGGCGGCCTCATGGTGATTTCGTGCGTTGAAATCGTCCTGAACAACATCTGCAGATCCATGGGATACACCCGCGCTCCCCTGGTCATTAATCTGACCATCAACCTGATCAATCTTGTCGGAGACTACCTGGTGGTTTTCCATCCTGAGATCATTCCCGTCGACCCGGTTGTGGGTGTTGCTTTTGCCAGCGTTTTCGGGCGTCTTGGCGGCCTGCTTCTCTCCATCTGGATTATTGCAAAAACTTCGGTCCGTATTTCTCCGAAGCAGCTTCGGCCTTTCCCAAAAGAAGAACTGATGCTTTCCCTGTCCATCGGCATTCCGGGCGGACTGAATAATCTTGCTTACACTCTCAGCCAGCTGGTGACCACTTCCATTATTTCCCTGACCGGCGATGTCATGGTGGCAACGAAAGTTTATGCAACCAATCTGATCAATTACATTGCCCTTGTCGGCATGGCTTTTGCGCAGGCTGCCACCATCATGGTCGGATACCGGATCGGAGCCGGAAATTATGAGGAGGCAAATCAGATCCGTTCTCTGGTTACACGCATTGCGCTGCTTTCCAATGCTTTCTTTTCCCTTGTCCTGATTGCCGGCAGAATGCCCCTGATGCGTTTCTTTACGGATGATCCTACGATCCTGCGCATCGCGTCCACCATTTTTCTGATTGATTTTGCTGTTGAAATCGGCCGTGCGCTGAACAATACACTTGCCGGCTCCCTTCAGGCTGCCGGGGATGTCACCTTTCAGCTGGTCATCAATCAGGCCAGCGGCTGGCTGGTTTCTGTCGCGGGTTCCTATCTGTTTGCGATCGTTTTCGGCTGGGGACTCTATGGCGTATGGATTGCTTTCGCCCTGGACGAGCTGACCCGCGGGCTGATTCTCCTTTACCGATGGAAGTCTCAGAAGTGGATGAAAGCGGCAGAAAAGAGAAGGCAGATCCTTGCCCGTCAGGAGCCCTCACCCGCTTGACCGGAATCAATAGAAAGCAGCAGGACCG
>JAEEGL015372511.1_pt1 | contig 15442 bp, 14 predicted proteins | sample 9134231 | NCBI WGS metagenome assembly JAEEGL01 (sample SAMN16246548, study PRJNA631951) | gut metagenome | biome: gut microbiome; feature: rumen; material: fiber-attached | host: Bos | place: Iran: Karaj | collected 2018-10 | reverse complement strand
GTAAGAGTGGACTGAGTAAGACCAAGCATTCTGTTAGAGTTCATTGCTGTAAGATTGTGCTGTACTACCATAATATTTTCCTCCTTGAAAATGTGATGTGCCGCTTCCCTGCGGCGGTTTGTAGTAGTGTTGAGGCTTTGGACACTCTCGGATCCGCGCAAATTCGAAAGTTTTCTGTTGCCTTACATTCTATATATCGAACAAAGTAAAAAAAACTTTATACCCCTTTTAAAAAATTTTTTAAAGGGTTCCTTTTATCTTCGCTCCGTGACGTGCCAGGTTTTCCACAGGAACTCCGGGATGCCTTTCAATCTGGCCCTCGATTATGGTTCTGTATTTATTATACAGATGGGTTGTGGCCACCTGTCCTCCGTCCGTGGATTCCACAAGAATATTGTTATTCATCCCTTCCGTTTCCTCATGGGATAAACCGTCGGCATAATTCTTTCCACCGGAAAATGCAAGGTCGCTACCCACAAGATAAATCTTCGATGCCTTGAGATAATAGGCAAGATCCAGCCCAAGGCTTGCAACGGTGCCGCCGAAAAACCACTCGAAGCCGTCGGAAGTCCGGTCATAATCACTGATCACGTACTTTTCGCCCCGGAATGCAGATGCAAAGCGGAAGCTTGAATTTTCCGTCATTATAAGAGGGATGTTTTCTGAAAATTCTTCGATCCCTTTTACATGACTTACCAGTTCGGGCTTTGGATCCAGTACCACACACAGATCCGGACGGATATTCTCCGCTGCAAGTCTCTTAAGAGATGCATTGATGGCTACGATAACTCTTTTTCCCACACTTTCTCTGAGAAAATCAATACTGTCGTCAAGGGAAGGACCTGCGGAAACAATCACGAATTCCTTTCCTGAATAATCCGTAAGTCTGGGAAGATCTTCCACATTTTTGAGAGCAAGTTTATTATTTTCCCTGATATTAATATCAAGAAGATCGGATTTTGACCTGAGAGTTCTTTCGTTGAAATCCATCTCCTCAATCATTTTTCCGGAAGGAAAATCCTTGTATGCATCTGTTTTCCACTCGGAAATATAATGATCGCCTTTACCCTCTTTATAGCCGGAGCAGAAAGCTTTCAACATTTTCTCCGTATCCGAAGCATCTTCTATGACCAGTTTGTCTTCATCTATCCAGGATAGAACTCCTGCCTGAAGTGCATACTGAAGCATGGCGGGATCATCCTCATAAATATGTATGCAGGCGGAGCCAAAGGACACTTCCCAAATTTTATATGCAAGATAACCGAGACCGCATCCGAGAATGTGGAATTCATCGATCTTCGGATCATAAAGATCCTTTGCAAGTATATAAGCTTCCCTCATGGGATCAACAAGACTGTGAAGATATCCGTATGAGAGATCCTTTACCGTAAGGAATCCGGAATAACTTTTTTCGAAAGCATATTTTTTATCCTGAATGTCAAAGGGACCGTAAAGAACATTCATGGAGGCCATGAACTCCGGCAAAAGTGAAGTCTCGATACGATAAGAAAGAACTCTGATATCATCCCTTTCTTCCCTGGCGAATTTCCAGGCATCCAAAAGTGCCCTGCCGCATTCCATATCTGCAGCAGCCACTCTGGGGATGATATCTTCTATCATCTTAGATGCGTTTTTCCAGATGTTGATGGCTGTATCAACATTGGAAAGTGCGGATTCATCCACCACATCCTGAAGATATTCTCCGATGAGAGCATCCTTATACATTGCATTCAGAGCCGGAATCATATTAAATCCTCCGATCATTATCTTAAAAAAAGAGGAGACCGGATCGGTCTCCTCTTATGTTGTATATTTGTTTCAGAATTATCCGAGAAGGCTGAGGACACCCTGGTTGGACTGGTTAGCCTGAGCGAGCATTGCCTGACCTGCCTGCTGAAGGATGTTGCCGTTAGAGTACTTAACCATCTCTGTAGCCATATCGGTATCACGGATTCTGGACTCAGCTGCGGTGGTGTTCTCAACTACGTTGTCGAGGTTAGCGATGGTGTGCTCAAGTCTGTTCTGAACAGCACCGAGATCAGATCTCTGCTTGCTTACCTTCTCCATAGCGCTCTTGATGGACTGGATAGCCTTACCTGCATCTTCGTGTGAGGTAACCTTAAGTGCCTCAACTCCGAGGGTGGTAGCATTCATTGCATCGATGCTGATAGCGATGGTCTGCTTTCCGTCTTCGTACTCGGAACCAACCTGAAGGAGCTTGCCCTTGAAGCTTCCGTTGAGCAGTGACTGCTCGTTGAAAGTGGTGGTATTTGCAACACGGCTGATCTCAGTAGCGAGCTGATCGATCTCAGCCTGGATATAATTTCTGTCGGTTGACATGTTAGTGTCGTTAGCTGCCTGAACTGCAAGTTCGTTCATTCTCTGAAGCATATCGTGTACTTCGTTGAGTGCACCTTCAGCAGTCTGTACGCAGGAGATACCGTCCTGAGCGTTGGTGGAAGCCTGGGTAAGACCTCTGACCTGACGTCTCATCTTCTCTGAAATTGCAAGACCTGCTGCGTTGTCTGCTGCACGATTGATCTTATAACCTGAAGAAAGCTTTTCGGTTGACTTGGTAAGAGATGAAGTCGTAAGACCGAGCATTCTGTTTGAGTTCATTGCTGTAAGATTGTGCTGTACTACCATGATTTTATCCTCCTTGAGTGTGTCCGCGTCCCATTTGACGGGACATTTACTTAGTCAACTTTTCCATTTTTCAGCGGTTACTTTTCCATTGCTTCCCGCTTACACTTTTTATATCGGACCTTAATCTGAAAACTTTACCCTTTTTTCAAACTTTATTAAAAAATTTTTAAAACAGGCCCGGTTAACTAGTATAATACCTATATATTATACACGTTACAGGCCTAAACTCCTACTATTATATTATGAGAAAACATTCCATTGACTTTTTTAAAGATGAAATAAGGGACGGATTCTATATCCCCACAGCGGTAAAGACCGCCTGGGCTGCCAGCCTGGACGTTCTTTCGGAAATTGACCGTATATGTGAAAAATACGGCATAAAATATTTTGCGGATTGGGGATCTCTTCTGGGTGCAGTAAGACACCACGGATTCATCCCCTGGGATGACGATCTGGATCTATGTATGCTGAGGGAGGACTATGACTGCTTCAGGGAAGTCGCAGATGCGGAACTCCCGGGCCATTTCACTATTCATGATTACGCAAGGCATGAAAACCACTGGCTCTTTCTTTCAAGAGTGGTAAATAACGAAAAAATGAACTTCGATCCCGAATATCTTAAGGATCATTATAATTTCCCCTGGCTTGCGGGAGTTGATATCTTCGTAAAAGATCACCTCTACGATAATGAAGAGGAAGAAGCTGCCCGCGACAGGGAGATCATGGAGATCCTGGCCTGTGCGGAGGGCATCATTGAAAAAACTCTCAGTAAAGAAGCCATTTCTGTAAAAATACAGGAATTTAACAAAAAATACGGCACCGATATCAGATTTACCGCTTATGACAGGCCGACCGCCGTATCTCTTTATCGTCTGGCTGAACTTCAGATGGCAAGAGTAGGGCCCGTGGAGTCCCATCTCACCGGACAGATCTTCCCCTGGGTGTTAAAAAACGGACGGAGCAGTGCCTTTGATTCTGTATATTATGAAGAAGCTATTCGCATGCCCTTTGAAGACACCACCATTCCCGTGCCTTCACATTATGACGAACTTCTGAAAAGGTTATACGGTAACTACATGGTTCCCGTTAAAGTCTGGGGCGGACACGATTATCCCTATTTTGAATCCCAGAAAAAAGAAATGGAAAGACTGCTGGGGCATCCTTATCCCGGATTCACATTTGATCCTTCAATGATGGAGCACCCCGATGTGGACAGATCCGGATCATTAAAAGTGATCTCCGGGCAGGTTCTTAATGCCCTTGATGAGCAGCTTGATTCCGATAGTATTTCTTTGGAAGAAATGCAGCAGCTTGCCATCGATCTGGGAACTCTGACAGAGCAGACTCTGGGAGAAAGCAGGGAATGTACCAAAAATGTTGTAAAGAGTCTTGAAAGTTATTGCGAGGTGCTTTACCTGGCTGCTCAGGGAAGTGGGGACAGCACTCAACTGCGGGATAGCCTTGAAAAAGTTAGGGAATCCGTTAAAGAAAACATCATTAATAAGAAAGAGATCCTGTTTCTTACGACAGGAGTAAAAGAATGGGCGGGATTTAAGGGTCTCTACGAAGCGGCATGCAAAGATCCGGGTGTGGAGGTTTATGTTGTCCCTCTGCCTTCCATGACCAAGGACATGTATGGAAACATCACCATGAGTGACGAAGAGATACTGGCTCAGACTGATCCTGCACTTTTCTCCGGTTTGGCAGATCCCGTGCATCTTATGTCATTTACGGATTACGATCCGGCGCTTCACTGTCCGGATATCATATATATTCAGAATCCTTATGACGAGACCAACCCGTATCTTACGGTCCCTGTAGTTTTTTATGCAGAAAACCTCAGGAGATACACTAACGAGCTGGTCTTCGTTTCCATCGGAAAAACATCGGAATTCGGTGAAAAAGATATCACGGATCTCATAAACCTGAAATTCTATGTGACCGCCCCCGGAATAGTATACGCAGACAAAGTATACGTACAGTCGGAAAACATCAAGACTCACTACGTTAACGCTCTGTGTGAATTCGCAGGGGCTAAGACCCGGGAATATTGGGACAATAAGCTGACTGTTTAAGCATTAGAGATTCATAAATATTTGAATTTTATCATTTTTTTACTTGGGGGGCACAAGAGATCCTTTCATTGAAAGAATCGTTTTAAACTTTTATTCTCTTTCTAATCGTCAGTTTCATGTCCCCTCAAAATCTTTTATGTAGTTTTGCTTTCAAGAGTTTTATAATCTACCTTTCCAGCTCTTGTAACAGGAAATTCATCAACGAAGATATATTCGTCTGGCCAACGACTATCCGGCAAGTTTTGACGACAGTAATCATCAAGCTGTGCTCTTATCGCATCCTCGTCTGTATCTCTGTCAGAAAGAATAATATATGCTACTGTACGATATGCGAACAATTCATCCTTCACACCGACCACAGCACAATCTCGAATGGATTCATTCTTTGATAAAATCTCCTCTATACGCATAGGATATACTAATGGTAAAAACAAATACTTAACTCGACTCTTATAGTTACACGCTTCTCTTGCATTTATTTCATAACGTGCTATTATTCTTCCATCGGGTTTCTAAGGCAGGAACACTCGTCAAGGCCTCCCGATAATCTGCGGGCATTGCAGAGCAGGTATGCAGTGCTTTCCTTGATCCACCTGCATCGTGCCGCTTATCGGCATTATCGCTTTATTGTTTTCGTATATCAGGTGGACCGGACATCTCATTATCCGAGATTTATTTAGCATTCGATTTTTCCTTTCTGATATGCGATATCTGTCTGAAAGGAGGAATTATTTGGGCGAAAAAGACATCACAGAAAAACTGCTGGAGGATTATAACGATGTATTTGCTGACATTGTGAATGTCCTGCTGTTTGACGGACGTAAAGTGGTGAAACCTTCTGCGCTGGTTAACGCAAATATTCATTCACAATACAAAGCCGATGAAGGAAAAGTCCACGAACTCGAAAGAGATGTTGCAAAGTATTGGAAAGACGGAAATACATGCCTGGCCCTGTATGGCATTGAGAATCAGACAAAACCGGATAAGCTGATGCCGGTCAGGGTTATCGGATATGACGGTGCATCATACAAAAGTCAGATTGTATCAAACCAAAAGCCAATATTGCCGGTTGTAACTTTAGTATTATATTTTGGAAACGAACATTGGAACACTCCAAGAAGTCTCATGGAATCCATTGAGATTCGTAAAGATCTCGAGTATTATGTAAATGACTATAAGATTCACGTATTTGAAATATCGTGGCTGACAGATAAACAGATAAGCATGTTCAAAAGTGATTTCAGGTCAGTAGCCGATTTTTTCGTAAAAAGAAGAAAATATCCGGATTATATACCGAAAGACAAGACCGAGATCAGACATATAGAAGAAGTATTAAAACTCATGTCGGCATTTACCGGTGATCACAGGTATGAGGAAGTGCTGACACATTCAGATATAAAGGAGGTAGAGAACATGTGTGAAGTTGCAGACCGTCTTTGGAACGGTGGTAAAGCCGAAGTCCTGTTTTCTCTAGTACAGGACGGTGATCTAACGATCGAAAAAGCTGCCGAGAAAATGAATGTAGATGTCTCTGAATTTGAGAAGTTAATGGAAAAAGCAGGATATACTCTTCCAACGCTTGCATGATCAATCAAAAGACTACTGAAAAAGGCTTCGGGATGAACCCGAAGCCTTAACTTTATTTCTTTGAATCCACATAGAGTGAATCGGGACCGCCGATACCGCCTCGCTGTGACTGGAAGTAGCTGTATGCCGCATTGAGGGATGTTCTGCCTTTTCCGATGCCCTCTCTGGCGCCTTTGAAATACTCTTCCATCAGCTTCTTGTTCTCGGCTTCCTCAGCCTGAAGAGCAACGCTCTTGTCGGTTATCTCCCTGATGAGATCCTGAAGTCTCTTTATCCTTGAAGCATTTTCTTCTTTGTTAGCTTTAAGGGTTTCCGCTACTCTTTCGTAAAGAGTTTCGAATCCGTTGTCCAGGGCATTGAGTTCTTCAATGAGCTTTTCTTTTTCCTCGACATAGGAATCGAACTTTTCAAAATCGGGAGTCTCGCCGTCTGCAAGGAATATATCCTTCTGTCTTGCATTGAACTCTCCGATCTTGTCAAGAACGGCGATCTTTTTGATAAGGGATTCTTCCAAAAGCTGTAAATAATCTTCCATTCTTACCTCTGCTTAACTTCTCCAGGTGATGCCATTTTTCTTCATGACCTCTTTCCAGGTATCTCTTACGGAACGGAGATGTGTATTAACTTCCTGGAGGATGTCCGGATCTTTCTTGAGGTTCGCCTCAATGAGTCTGTCGGACAGATAGGAATAGATATTCTCAAAATCCTGAGCCACCGCATACTTCATATCCAGAGTCTGTCTGAGATAATCAATGATATGCTCGGCCTTGAGGATATTGGTATGAGCCTTCTGAACATCCTTTTCCTCAATGGCTCCGAGAGAAATATTTATGAACTTAATGCAGCCCTCATAGAGCATAAGGGTAAGCTCTGCAGGGGAGGATGTCATTACTTTGTTATTGGCATACTGCTGGTAAGCATTAGGTAAAGGCATATCCTTTAGCTCTCCTTAATGTATTAGTTGGACATTCCAAGGAGTCCGGACAGTGCATTGGACTTGGACTGAAGTGAAGCAAGTGCGGATTCCATGGATGAGAACTGCTTGTAAAGCCTGTCTTCGTAATCGTTGGCTTTCTCTTCAAGTTCCTTAATGGTGCTCTTGTATCCATCATAGTCTGACTTGATCTTCTTGTCATCATAGAAGCTTCCGAAACTTCTTCGTCCGTCAACGGATTTTGAAGCGCCGTCAAGCTTCGAATAAAGATTCTGGGTCAGCTTGGTGAAGAACTTGGTAACAAGGTCAGGGTCGGAAGCTATCATAGCTGAAAGCTTGTCGGTCTTGTCCTTGGTCATGGAATCATCGGGATCTCCATCGATATGAAGCGCATGCTTCTCATTGTCGGGAGTATCGAAGTAGCTTCCGGTTCCGATTCCGAAACTGGAAAGATAATAGGTCTTGCCGTCGATCTCGATGCCCTGGCCGGCCGTTGAAGTGAAAAGATCACGAAGTGATGAAAGATTGGAGTCTCTTCTGAGGAGTGCAGACTTGATTTTGTTCTCATACTCTTCTACTTCTTCATCACTCATTGCTTCCTTCTCATCATCGGAAAGCATTGAGAACTTTCTTGCGGATTCAGCGTTGTAATACTTATCGATCTCATTGATGGCCTTGTTGTACTGAGCCAGCATGTTCTTGATCATATCATAGATGCCGCTGGTATCGGTGGAGGTGGTAAGAGTAACCTCTTTATCTCCGGTCTCCTCAAGAGCGGTAATGGTAAGATTGTTGATCTTGAAAGTATTGGTATCGCTGGTAAACTTTGCATTGTTAAGATAGATGATGGCATCACTGCCGTCTACCTTGCTTGCGAAATTCTCGGCACTGTAACCTTCCGCAGTCTTGTCCGCATCGGTAGCGGTAGCAAGTCCGAGAGTGGAAAGTGCGTTATTTCCGCTGTCGGTAAGTGTGAAGTCCTGGGATTCTCCTGTGGACTTGGCATTTACGAAAAACCTCTGGGTAGCGGTGTCAAATGATGCATTGAGACCTGCATTCTTAAGAGAGGTAAGCACGTCGGAAATGGTGGTATTGGCATCAACATTGATGGAACCTGCCTGTTTTCCGCCGATATTGATCTTAATGGTATCGGTTCCCGCACCAAAGCCCAGCTCACCGAGAGTGGTGGCAGCGGTATAGGTCTCTTCCTTGCTGTCGCCGTTAAGATCTTTTCCGGTAAGGTATGCACTCTTTGCAAGCTGCTCAACTCTCAACTTCTGAGTAGCATTTGCAGCTCCGTCTCCGGTAATAACGCTGGCAACGGATGTATTGGACACAGTGGTCTTCATCTTGCTGTAAGCGGTGGAGAATCTCATGTTAGAGAGATGGGACTGGAAGAGTCCCTTAATATTGGTATTGATGCCTTCCCAGATGGTCTGTTTCCAGCCCAGCTTCTTCTGATCATTCTTGGCATCGGTAACCTTCTGCTTCTTGGTGCTTGTGAGGGCCTCTATTACGGAATCCGTATCCAGTCCGGATATGAGTCCGCTCATTCTGATTCTGTCAGACATAGTACCCTCCTTTCTTATCTCTTCTCGTTAACGAAGAGACCTGCCAGTTCCCAAACCTTTGCGATCATATCAAGAGTCTTCTCGGGAGGAAGCTCTTTGATGACCTTCTTGGTCTCCTTGTCTACGATCTTGATGGTTACTCTGTTGGTTTCCTCATGAATGCCGAAGACGGCCTCGGAATTCTCCATCTGGCCTTTGTTGATCTTCTCTACGGCTTTCTTGATCTGCTCTTTGGAAGCCTGGGCATTTTCCTGGGAAGCATCGCCGTTATCAGCGTTGCCCTTCTGGGCAGCGTTTTCAACAATGGCAATATCCTCTAAGGGAGTTGCCGCGGTATCTGCTGCGTGCTGTGCAGCTTCAGCCTCTTTAGCGGAAGGCTGTACGGGAGCAGGAGCAGGTGAATATGTCTGCTGCTGCAGGCTCATTACGCTATTGATAGGTTCAAGTGTCATTTTAGTCACCTCCATGTGATATTTCGGATGTTTTCCTTCCCATCCTTAGGGTTAACAGTTTCAAAGTGTTTATTTATCCTCACGAAAATACAAACTCTGACAAAGATATTTTTCTAATCATTTCATCGGCATGTATTTATGAAAAAATAACCCTTTATTAAGAAAAAATATTAAAAAACATATGTTATGGCTGTATATGCTCCGTTACCAGCCTCTCAACGAACCTTTCCGTCATCTCATAGACCAGAACATCGGGGGTGTTGGTCTCCAGGATCTGCGGATCCCACTCTTCCTTGGGGATCATGTTGATGTAATCAAACTGTTCTCCCAAGAAATAACGCATGATATTGCAAAATGAATCTCTGTAAATGACTACGCTTCTGGGGTCTCTGCCCTCGGATACGTAAGAAAGGGTTCCGTTGACGTTGTCGGAGAGCATCTGCATTCCCTCTACCGGGTATCCCGCAAAAACATAATCCGTATCATTGAAGTCATCGCTCTCACCGATGTTCATCAGCATGGTAAGATCTCCGATGGAAGTGTTCCTGATGGTTCTCTCTCTTTCATCCGCAGGCGGGATCTCTATACCAAGTTCCCTGAGCAGTGCCCTGGCTCCGATGTAGCCTCCCAGGTAATTCCAGTGGGTATCCAGGTGGTAATACATGGGCTCGTCGGGATGGGTGCTCTTGTACTCAGACAGATCCTCCCAGGCCCAGACAACTCGGATATCCGTATTTTCCCTGAGATAATCCACCAGCTGGTCGGTATTGCACCTGTCGCTCCTTCTGGCATTTACAAAATAGCCGGGCATGTACTCGGCATATACCCTCTCCTTGTTGGGAGCGATCATCAGCACGAACTCACATCCGTGCTCCTCGCACCAGTCAGCCGTAGCCTGAAGGCTTGCGGCAGCCTGAGCCAGCTCCTCATCGGAAAAATAAGCAATTCCCTTGAACTGAGCAATATTGCCACCGTCTAAACTGTTCTCCGAATTATAGAAGAGCCATCCGTTCTTTCCCTTAATGGTACTTCCCAGTCCCTCTTCGAATATCTCAAAGGTAATGCGGCTGTTAAAAGTGATCAGCTTATTCCTGAAGGGAAAATTATCGTTGTAATAATTCTCGTACTGGCCCGGATAGAACCTGATATTCTCCAGGGTAAACTCAGGCCTCTCGGTCATATTACGATTCTCGTAATTTACGGTATCCAGTTTCGCACCGAACAACGCATAGATTATCGGGAGGCATATAATGAAGCCCCAGAATGTTAAGTGGACGAATAAGTATCCTATATTTAGTTTTCTCTCTTTTGTAGAATTCATAAGTCCTTAAATCCGGTTTTCTATTATGCTGCCCCGGGTCCTGCGGATAAATGTATCGTCCACGGGTGACGCGGGTGTATGATTTTTCGAGCTGAGGTGCAGCGAAGAAATCCGTTCGCCTGGCCCGAGCGAAGCGAGTGGCCTGCGGCATGAGCTTTAACTTTCATCGTTCAGGATTTCCGCCTGGCACCGATGAGCGAGAAAAATCATACCGAGCGGACAGGATGTCCGAAAGACATGTCCGCAAGTGCATGGATGCACTTGCATGTCCACGGCAAGACCCGTGTCCGAATTAGAATCTGAAGTAAATAAACGGATTGTAGGTATTGCTTGCAAGGAGCATGAGGCTGATTCCGAAAACAAGCGCACACCATACGTACTGCACTATAGGGTTCATGATGACCTTCTTTGCCACGGGGATCTTGGCAGGTATCAGCTGCAGGATTCCCCAGCCCAGGATTCCAAGAACCGCCGCAAACATGCACCTGTGGGAAACCAGCTCTCCCACGGAATAATTACCGGGAATTCCCGGAGCAAACATCTTAATCACCATAACAAAAGCATTCTTGAGGCCGCCGACTCTGAAGAAGACCCAGCCCAGGTTTACCACGAAGAATGTGTAGATCCAGGCAAGGGGCTTGCATTTTTCCAGAACCTTGGAAAATCCCAGCCTTTCAATGCAGCGGAAGAATCCGTGATACACACCCCAGAAAATGAAGGTAAATCCCGCACCGTGCCAGAAGCCCGTAAGGAAGAACACGATCATAAGGTTCACATAGGATCTGACCTTGCCCTTGCGATTTCCGCCCAGAGGAATGTAGAGATACTCTCTGAACCAGGTGCCCAGGGATATATGCCACCTTCTCCAGAACTCGGAGATGGAGCAGGACATGTAAGGGTAGTTAAAGTTTTCCAGGAAATCAAATCCGAACATCTTTCCGAGGCCGATTGCCATGTCGGAGTATCCGGAGAAATCGTAATAGATCTGAAGAGTATAGAGGATGGATGCGGCCCAGACAAGGGGAGCGGTAAGAGCATCGGACTCAAGTCCGTAGATCCTGTCTGCGGCTTCCGCTACGGTATTTGCGATGATGACCTTCTTTCCTAGGCCCAGGATAAACCGGCGGATACCTTCCACTGACTTTTCCATGGTGACGGTACGGTTTTCCAGCTGCTCGTTGATGTCCTCATATCTTACGATGGGGCCCGCAATGAGCTGAGGAAAGAAGGAAATGTAGAGTGCCAGATTAATGATATTTTTCTGGACGGGGAATTTGCCTCTGTAGAGGTCAATGATATAGGACATGATCTGGAAGGTGAAAAAGGAAATACCAATGGGAAGCGCTATACCCCAGATCTTTAAGGGCATGTGAAGGTAATTTACCAGGACCACCGTTGCAAAGGATGCATACTTGAAGAATCCCAGAAGTCCCAGGTTAAAGATAATGTCAAGAACAAGGATAAGCTTAGCTTTATCCCTGTGGCTGTCCATGGCAAGTCCCGCAAAGTAATTGACTATTATGGAAGCAAGCATAAGGAGAACATAGACAGGCTCTCCCCAGGCATAGAAGAAAAGGCTCGCAAGGAGCAGGAATACATTTACGTATTTATTTTTCCGAAGGATCCTGCTTCCAAAAAATACCACCGGAAGAAAGACCATTATGAAAACAAGTGAACTGAAAAGCATATCTCACCAACGTTAGTTTATTTTTTCACAGACACTTAATTATACTACAAACGAAGGGCTACTTCACGTATTTAGATTTCATCTCTTCGTATATTCCGGGCAGTATTCTTTTAAGGATCTCCTGCACTCGGGCGTAAACAGTTTCCGTAGCCTTTACAGTCTCGTAGCCGTCTTCATTCATCTTTATTCTTCTGTCGTGATCATCAAGATAGGTTTCGCAGACTTCCACGATTTCTTCCGGATACCACAAAAGTCCCACGTGGTCCCTTACATGCTGTATTTCCCTAAAAGCAGTGCAATCCGTGGTAAGGCAGAAGGAATCGCTTCCGAGGATATCCCAGATTCTCTGGGGAAGGCCGTCCTGAATGGTGCGGGAGGTGAGGTTCAGATTGACCATGGTCCTCCTGAACACATCAGGCATCTCCGTAAGACTTTCAACACCTCCGTGAACCACAACCTTAGGATTCAGAGCCGAGGTATCGGACCTTGTAAAAAGATGCACGCTTCCCTCGGGAAGTCCTTCAGCAAGGCGATTTAAGATATCTATACGATCAAGACTTGTTAAGTGATTGCCAAGATAATTATTTATGACCAGGAATCTGTCCATGTCGATTATGGCTTCGGGATCATTGTAAAATGACGGATCCGCTTTCCTGATGGCACGGATGTCCTCATCCGTCAGATTCTCTTCAATGATATCAAGTCCAAAGCCTGCTGCTTTTCTCTGCTCTTCGATGAGATATTCCAGATGCTCCAGAGCAGACTTATCAATGGCTCCGGCTTTTTTCAGATCAGCATATCTGTCTTTTTCCGTATAAAGAGAACCGATGAAGCTTACATCGTAATCGTAGGATTTCGGTGCAGGGATACTGTCCATCCTCTCCACCGCAGCTCCCAGAGGAAGGTAGAGGATGTTTCCTGGATTTTCATCCTTAACGCTCTCCCACTGTTTTTTGTCGAAGAGGAATACCCTGTTATGCGGGTTTCTGATGGTGTAGGAATAGATCTCCGCCACCGGGCAGTCCACACTCACGCAGACATAGAACATACCCAGTCTTTCGCAGACCATGGAGATCACGGGGAAGAAATTGATGGAAAAAATAAAGAAAGGAATGTCTTTCCTGTCGTAGCTGTTCCGGATCGCACTGGAGATCAGATCCACCCTTTCTTCGTTTGTGAGATCCTTTCTGCGGATCTCCTCAGTGATCTGGGTGACCTGAAATCCGAATTTTTCAAAAGCATCGATAAAATCCGGCTCGCATATGCTGTTATATCTGTAGAAAATTATATTCAAACCGGAAAGATCTCCTCTATTGCGTTAAACAGATCCTCCATGGAAGTCATGGATGAGATCCTGCCCCTGACCTTTGAAGCCCCGGGCATTCCGTGTATGTACCAGGCAAGATGGGCTCTCATTTCCCTGACGGCGGTATATTCGCCCTTAAAATGCAAAAGAAGTTCCGCATGTCTTCCCGCAACTCTTTTTTTCTCTGAGTCATCCGGAACATACACTCCACGTCCTGCTTCAAAGTCCGTGATCTGCCTAAAGATCCAGGGATTGCCCTGGGTGGCTCTTGCGATCATGACTCCGTCACAGCCGGTCTCTGCCTTCATTCTCATGGCATCTTCCGGACATTTGACATTGCCGTTTCCGATAACCGGGATGCTTACCGCTTCCTTTACCTGTCTTATGATATCCCAGTCGATCTTATCATCTTCGTAACCGTCGGCTCTGGTCCTGCCGTGAACCGCAATGGCCGCAACACCCGCATCCTCTGCGATCTTAGCTATCTCCACCGCATTCACATGGTCCGCATCCCAGCCTTTACGGATCTTAACCGTAACAGGCTTTTTCGGTGAATGATCCACCATGGCTTTAAGGATCTTTCCTGCTTTTTCCGGATCCTTCATAAGAGCGGAGCCCTCGCCGTTACCCGCAACCTTAGGCACGGGACATCCCATGTTGAAATCGATGATCTCAAAATCATGGTCCTGAACAGACTCCACGGCTTCAGCCATGATGTCCGGATCGGATCCGAAAAGCTGCATGCTCACGGGATGTTCATTCGGATCGGTCTTAAGCATTTCAAAGGTCTTCTTATTCCCAAAATGCATGGCCATGGCACTGACCATCTCAGCACATACAAGACCCGCTCCAAGCTCCGAGCAGATGATCCTGAAGGCAGTATCAGTGTTGCCTGCCATGGGGCCAAGGATATAATCGTTTTTTAATTCTACATTTCCGATCTTCATCAAAGCACCCTAAAGTCAGTCCTCTTCACCAAGTACGGAATCAGGATCTTCGTGGAGGATAAGGACTCTGTAGTATGCCTTCAGGGATTCGAAAAGCTCTTCCCTGTTTTTCCTGATCTGACCGATGAGAAGTCCGGATGATACTTCATCATAGGTGATGTCGCTTTCGTCGGTCCTGGTCTCAAGACAGATCTCTCCGTCCTCTTCGAAGGATATGGTAAATATCCCTCCCACCTCCTCGGTGAAAAGAACACAGATTATGTGAAGATCGTCCTGAATGGACTTGGGTAATTTATCGAATTTCTTGTTGAAGTAATACTTCCGATCGTAGGAATTGGCTCCGCACAGCACCATGTGGCCGTTATCCATGCCGTCATCTTCCATATTTTCAGTTTCTATTTTTTCTTTTTCAGACATATCCGTATATTCCTCTGACTGAAACCTCGCCGGAATTGATCTCCTTTATGGAGCCGTCCTCGGTTTCAACCAATAATTCTCCTTTTTCACTGATTCCCCTTGCAACGGCTTCATATTCGCCCTTAGGGTCAAGGACCTTAACTCTTCTTCCGGCATTCACAAGTCTGTCGTGATAAACCGGCCTGAAATATCCCAGGTCCCCTTCTTCTTCGAATTTCGTTAAAAACACTCCGAATTCGTTAAGGATCTCCGCCGTCAGAATACTTCTTTTCACCTTCATATCCCAGGCATCATCAAGGCATATGGCGGTATCTTTAATATCTTCAGGAAAATCCCTGTGTCTTACATTGATGCCCACGCCGATGACCACGTAGCGGATAAAATCAGCTTCGGAACTCATCTCCGTTAGCATTCCGCAGGCTTTCTTACCGTTTATCACGATATCGTTGGGCCACTTGATCATGGGAGATGCCGGGTGTCTTGAAGGTGCTCCCTTTCT
>JAEEGL014747129.1_pt1 | contig 15442 bp, 12 predicted proteins | sample 9134231 | NCBI WGS metagenome assembly JAEEGL01 (sample SAMN16246548, study PRJNA631951) | gut metagenome | biome: gut microbiome; feature: rumen; material: fiber-attached | host: Bos | place: Iran: Karaj | collected 2018-10 | reverse complement strand
GGCGCCCTCTCCCGTCGCCTCGGCGCGCGCCGCGCGCCGGGGTTCCACCGGCCGGCGGCTGCGGTTCTTCTTCGCCACGATGGTCGCGCGGAAGCGGCTTCCGCGGTTCGGCGCGCTCGGCGAAGCCGGCGTGGCCCTGTCGCCGCTCGGCGAATCGCTCGCGCGGGAATGGGCGGCGCTTCGGAAGCGCTTCCCGGGCGCGACCGCCTCGACCTTCTGCGTGATGCCGGACCATTTCCACGGACTCCTGATCCTCGACCTGGACCGGTGCGGCGACCTCTGGGCGAGCACCGTGCTGCGCGGGTTCCGCGAGGCCACCGGACCGGACAACTGGAGCGACGAGCGCCCCTACGTGATCACGCCCTTCGAGAGCGCCGCGCTCGCGAACGTGCGCCGCTACATCCGCAACAACCCGAAGCGGGCGCTGTGGAAGCGCGCCCACCCGGACCGGTTCGTGCGCTTCGCGGACATCCGCCGGCCGAACCTCCCCGCGGAGGCGTCCTGGACCGCGTTCGGCAACGTGCTGCTCCTCGCCTCGCCGTTCCTGCGGTTCATGAAGATCTCGGGGATGCAGCCTCGCGAGGAGATGAACCGGCAGGTCGATGACTTCCTCGCGGCGGCCCGCGAGGGATGGATTCTCGTGAGCGGCTTCATCTCGCCGGGCGAGCGAGCGGTGCTCGATGCGATCCGCAAGGAGCGGCTGGGCCCTCACGTGCGGCTCGTGCCCTACGGCATCCCGCCGAAGTTCGATCCGAGCGTGGCGCTCTCGAAGGAGATCGCCGAGGAGGACTCGCTCCTCCTCTCGCCCTTTCCCGAAACCGTGCCCTGGGGCAAGACCGCGCGCCCGAACTGCGTGGAGATGAACCGCCTCGGCGCGCTCATAAGCCCCGCCTAGCGGCGGGGCCTACGGGAGAGGGGCTCACGCCCCTCCCCGAACCCCACCCCGGTCCCCGGGGCCTACCGGCAGGGGTGGGAGCCCCTCCCTCCGCCCTAGGATCTGCCGCCAGCCCTTCGGGAGGGGTTCGGGGAGGGCGGAGCCCTCTCCCGTCGCTAGGTAGGGCCCGGGGAGGGCGGCGCCCTCCCCGTCGCCCTCGGATCCACCGCCAGACCATCGGGAGGGGTTCGGGGAGGGCGGAGCCCTCTCCCGTCGCCAGGAGGGGCCCGGGGAGGGCGGAGCCCTCCCCGTTGCCAGCGGGGTTCGTTGACTGCGGCCGAAAGGGCCGGTTGCCGGCGGACCGCCGCCTTGGTAGAATTCCGCCCTCCATGAAACCCGTCTCCACATCCTCCGCCCCCGCCGCCATCGGTCCGTATTCGCAGGCGATCGACGCCGGCGCGCTCGTCTTTGTCTCCGGGCAGCTCCCCGTCGACCCCGCCACCGGCGCGATTCCCGACGGCGCCGCCGCGCAGGCCGAACGGGCCTTCGCGAACGTGCGCGCCATTCTCGAAGCCGCCGGGCTGGGCCTCGAAAGCGTCGTCAAGACCACCGTGTTCCTCGCCGACCTCGCGGACTTCGCAGCAGTGAACGACGCCTACGCCCGCGCCTTCCGCGCGCCCTTCCCCGCCCGCTCCTGCGTCCAGGTCGCCGCCATCCCCAAGGGCGCCCGCCTCGAGGTCGAGGCCATCGCCGCGCGCTAGCCCCTCCCTCCGCTAGAGCCACCTTCCCATTCCTCCGCGTGGCGGGGTCCGCCCCCCACCCCGGAGAAAATGTCGCCTGCCAGGCGACATTTTTCCCGGGGCGCCGTGGCAGTCTATCCCCCGTTCCGCGGGAACATACCGCCAAACAACCGCCCCCCCGCTCTCACGAAGGAGAAACGCAATGGACAAACTCGACCGCAAACTCGTTCCGGCGCCGCCGATGCCGGCACCCGCCGTCCTCGACGACGGCTTCATCAAGTCGCGCATCTTCACCATCCGCGGCGTCCAGGTCGTTCTGGACCGGGATCTCGCCGAATTGTACGGCGTTGCGACAAAGGCGCTCAACCAAGCCGTCAGACGCAATGCGAACCGATTTCCCGAGGAATTCATGTTTGCGCTTTCAAAGGATGAAACCGATGAACTGGTCACAAAATGTGACCGGTTCTTGAACATGCGAGAACTTCCCCGACCGCTTCCTCGTCATCGACGACCGGGAGCTGTACCTGATCGGCGCCTCCCTCAAGGACCACGGCAGAAACTGCTTCGGCTTCACGAGGATGGACCCCTCGGAAATCGCCGGACTCAAGGCGAGAATGTAGACTCCGCCGTGGCGGGGTCTCCACCCCGCCACACAACGGCGCTATGCGCGACCCGCGCCGGCGTCCTTGCGACACGTTCTCCGCCAAAAGTCAAGCACGAAAATGTTGCACAATTGTTGCATTCGCCCTCCCCGGAGTTGTGGTAGATTCTTCCCTCGTACGCGCGCAACGCGCGGTACATCCCTCCATGCCCTGCCCCCAACCCCGCCCCCTTCTTGATTCCGAACGAACGCTCCGCTCCGCCCGCCCTGCGCGTCCTTCCGGACGAATTCGTCCTCCCCGAAATCCCGCAGGAGTGGAGAGAATGACCGACTGCATTCTTTGCTCCGGCTGCGTTCGGTGGCGCTTGTCCGATGGACGGCGGTGTGGTAGACTTCGCGCCATACGGAACCAAACGGAAACTTCCAAACGAACTACGAACAGGCACTCGGCGTTCGTCACCGGAAGAGACCGAAAACATCCTGTTCGCACAGCGGAACAAGACGGAAGGAAACAATGTGAAGACGAAGCGTGAAAAACGAACGGGCGACCTTCTCGAACAAGGCGTCGCGAAGGGCCTCGTCCGGCTGAACGACGACAAGAGCCGGATCGAATACCTGAAACACGGCATCGTCCGCGATTTCACCAAGCCGGAGGCCCCCGTCGAAGCCCGCGCCTATCTCTCGCTTGTCCTCCAATACGACTATCCCGACGATCGCATCCGGTTGTTCGCTCCCGTCACGATTGGATCGTCCATGCGCGAGGCCGACATCGAGGTCTATTCGGATCCGGCGCACGAAAAGCCGCTCATCATCATCGAGTGCAAGAAGGAGACCGTCAGCGAGGCCGAGTTCCGGCAAGCCGTAGAACAGGCGTTCAGCTATGCCGTTGCCGAAGGCGCGCGGTATGTCTGGACGACATCCGGCATCAAGAACGAGTATTACGAAGTTCCGCTCCAGAAGCCAAAGGCGCGACGGACGGCGTCCGACATCCCGCGCTTCGGCGCGACGGGCCTTTCCCCGTACCGCTACGGTGTCAACGGCGGTACGGGGCGGAACGGGCAGATGCTGTTTGCGCTGAAAACGGTTTCCGAAAGCGAACTGACGCATCGTTTCGCCCAGGCGCACCAGGCGCTGTGGGGCGGCGGCGAATTGAATCCGTCGGATGCGTTCGACGAATTCGACAAACTGGTCTTCTGCAAGATCTGGGACGAACGGAAGGAGCGCGAGAACGGCGAGCCTTACGACTTCCAGATCATTGCGGAGGGCTCGACGGAGGATACCAACGAGGCGCTGCTGCGTCGCCTGAAGAATCTGTATGCCGAAGGCCGGAAACAGGCGCCCGAGGTGTTCCGGGACGACATCCGGCTTTCCGCCGCCAAGGTGCGGACCGTCGTTTCCTACCTTGAGGACATCAATCTTTCGGAAACGGACCTCGACTCGAAGGGCCGCGCGTTCGAGACGTTCATGACATCGTTCTTCCGCGGGAACTTCGGGCAGTTCTTCACGCCCCGCGCCGTCGTGAAGTTCATTGTCGACGTTCTGCCGATCAAGGCCGAATCGCGCGTTCTCGACACGTCCTGCGGTTCGGGCGGTTTTCTTCTTCATGCGCTCGACAAGGTACGCAAGGCGGCCGAAGGGAAATACGGCGATAAGTCCGTCAGGGCGTATAAGACTTGGCACGAATTCGCACAGACCCGCCTGTTCGGGATCGAGATCAACGAACAGATCGCCCGAACCGCCAAGATGAACATGATCATCCACGACGACGGGCACACGAATGTCGTCGCCTCGGACGGACTCCTGCCCATCCCCGACATTGTCGAAAAGACGGGCAATCGTGGGTTCAAGGAGGACAGTTTCGACTTCATCATCACCAATCCGCCGTTCGGATCCATCATCCGGCAGGCGGAGCATGCATACCTTCAAACATTCGGCCTTTCGGAACGGGAGCCGGATTGGCTGAATCCGAAATCGAAGTCTACGCAGCGACCGGGCGTCTCGTCCGAAGTCCTGTTCATCGAGCAGTGCTGGCATTTTCTCGCCGAGGGAGGATATCTCGCCATCGTGATCCCCGACGGCATCCTGACCAACGCCTCCATGCAGTATGTCCGCAACTGGCTGATGGAGAAGTTCCGCGTTCTGGCCGTCGTGTCGTTGCCGCAGACGACGTTCGTGAGCACGGGCGCGGGCGTGAAGTCGAGCGTGCTTTTCCTGCGCAAGCGTTCCAAGTCCGAAGCCGCCCGCCTCCGCGACACGAAGGTCGCGCTTCAAACGCACATCGCCAAGACCGGGCATCTTGCGGAACGCCTCGCAGAAATCGACAGAAAACGCAAGGAGGCGACGGCCGCCCTCGGTCGAAAGCCGGAGTTCGCCGCGCTCTCCCCCAAGGAACGCAAGGGGGACGAAGCCTACGGAGCCGCTGCTTCCGCCATCGATGCCGAGGCCGAAAGGGCGGCGGACGAACTCCGCGAGGAGCTTTCGCGCCAATACGAGGAGAAGATCGGTCCCATGCTGCCGAACGAGGACATCTTCATGGCCATCGCCGACGATATCGGCTTCGACGCGACCGGCCGACCGACCAAGACCAACGAACTCAACGACATCGGCGCCGCCCTCGCCAAGTTCATCGCGGAGGAAGGGGCGAAATGAGCGCGACGATTCCTGCGGAATTGCTTCAAACGGGACTCGCCTACTCCAAGAGCGGTAACCTGCTTTCGGACGCCCGCGCCATCATCGATGCGGCGCAACGGTCGGCCCATCGTTCGGTCAACGCCGCGCTCGTCTATCGCAATTGGCTCCTTGGGCGCCGGATCGCGGAGGAGGATTTGGGAGGCGAAAGCCGTGCCGACTATGGCAAGCGGGTCATCATGGGCCTTTCCGACGATTTGACGACAACCTATGGAAAGGGTTTCGACTTCGGAAGCTTGTACAAGTATCTGTTGTTTTTCCGCCGGTTCCCGATTTTGGACTCGTTGAGCCCAAAATCCGGAGGGCTGCTTTCCTGGACGCATTACCGGAAACTGCTTCAGGTCGAAAACCATGATGCGTTGAGGTGGTATATCGACGAAGCCGCCGATCAGGCCTGGAGCGTGAGGACCCTTCAGCGCAACATCTCCTCGCAATACTATGAGCGGACGCTCCTGTCCCAGGGCAAGGAGGCCGTGAAGTCCGAAATGGTCCGCATCACGGCGCCGCTGCAGGACCGGCTCGAGTTCATCAAGAACCCCGTCGTGGCGGAATTCCTGGGGCTTGCGCCCCGCGCGGACTTCACGGAAAGCGACCTCGAGACGCGCATCCTCGACAATCTCGGCAAGTTTCTGATGGAGCTCGGCAAGGGCTACGCCTTCGTCGCGCGACAACAGCACGTCCATACCGAGAAGGCGGACTACTTCATCGACCTCGTCTTCTACAACTACATCCTCAAATGCTTTGTCCTCATCGACCTGAAGACCTCGAAGATCACGCACCAGGACGTTGGACAGATGGACATGTACGTCCGCATGTATGACGAGCGCAAGCGCTCGGAGGGGGACAACCCGACGCTCGGCATCATCCTCTGCTCGGACACCGATTCCGACATCGCCCGCTACTCCATGCTTCACGGAAGCGAACAGCTCTTCGCCTCGAAGTACAAGCTGCTTCTTCCGTCCGAGGAGGAACTTCGCGCGGAAATCGAGGCGCAGAAGACATTCTGGATCGAACAGCACGGCGAGGCGCAGACATGACGACGTTCATCGCCAAATCCAGCGAACTGGCGGAACGCTTCGATCCGCGATTCCACAGTCCTGTGTTTTCCGACAATTTGACGCGGATCCGGTCAAAGCGCTGGTTCACAATCGGTAAATGCTGTAGACTGTCGGAGGAAACATGGGACAAGTCCCGTTTGTTTTCTGACCGCTTCCCTTACATTGAGATCGGGGCAATAGATACGATTGGAGGAGAGATTGCTGCGATTGAACCTCTTCCAACGAATGAAGCGCCTAGCCGAGCGCAAATGGTCGTGCGAACCGGAGACATTCTTGTTTCAATGACACGACCGACGAGAAACGCCATTGCCCGAATGAATGGCGACACGAATATAGCGATTGCTTCAACGGGCTTTGCGGTGATTCGCACGGTTGATTCTGGCATCGTTCTTCCGGATTATCTATTTCATGTCCTTCGGCTGAACTTCTGTACACTACAGTTTGACCAAAGATCAAGCGGGGGCAACTATCCGGCAATCACAAAAGATGATTTGCGAAAAGTGGCGGTTCCCGTTCCTCCGCTGGATGTCCAAGAGCGGATTGTCGCAAAACTGGATGCGGCGTATGCGGCAAAGAGGAAGGCGGATAAAAAGGAGGCGGAACTTCTTGCTTCCATCGATGGCGTCGTCTTCGACGCGCTCGGCATCCCGACGCCGGCGCCGCCTGATGCTTCGCTCGCTTCTCGCATTTTTACCATCCCTTCCCGCGAATTGGCGGGAAGAACGCTTTCACCATCCCACTACCGCGAACGGATAAGCCTTGTTTCATCCAAGCATGTTTGCCGTTCATTCCTCGATGTCGTGACGATCGATCCGGTTGAGTCCATCTCTGGCGCCTCGCGTCCGTATCATCTTGTGCCGATGGAGGCTGTTTCGGCGGAGTATGGTTGCATCGAGCGCGTCGAAGAGGTGGAGGGTGGAAACATGGGCGGGTATTCCACGTTTCGCGACGGCGACGTCATCTTCGCCAAGATTTCGCCGTGCATGGAAAACGGAAAGTCCGCCGTAGTCTCCACGGGCTTTCCCGGAATCATTTTCGGCTCGACGGAGTTCCTTGTGTTTCGCCCGAAGGACGACCGGATCCTTCCGGAGTATCTTCACCTGATTCTTCGATTGGACGCCGTGCGGAAAAGTGCCGGACGAAACTTGTCCGGCACGACGGGACACCAGCGCATCACGAAAGACTTCTTCCGCGATCTCGCCCTTCCCGTTCCTCCAAAGCCCGTGCAGGAAAAGCTTGTCGCGAAGATTGCATCGATCCGCGCCCGAGCGAAGGACCTCAAAGCCGACGCACTCTCATCTCTCGCCGCCGCCAAAAAACACATTGAATCCGAAATCGTCGGGTGAATACATAATGGTCTAACCTACAGGAGGAAAAGATGGTTTCACTTTTCGGAATGGTCGATGCAACTTTCGGCTCCTTTATTTGTTTTCGCGGTTTTGCTCCTTATTCCGTTCTCGCGAATGCTTCGCAAGCGGATCCTAATTATCAGAGAAAAGCCAAAGATTCCCACATCAAAGAATTGCAAGATTTTCTAACTTCAAATGTGGAAGGACGCTTCTTTCCAGAGATTGTGCTTGGGGCTTCGTGGCAGGATTGTGGAATTGATGATGGATTTTCTGTCGATTCTTTGTTGCACAACCAAACTCAGAAAAAACGGAAGGTGTTCAAAGGTGACGGCGTCTCATTTACTGTTGGCCGACCGATTTTTCGTGGGGGCATAACACGGGCTTGCGTCTTTCGATTCGATGATAAAACGCTCTTGAAGAAACCATTCTTCATTATTGATGGAAATCACCGACTTCAAGCACTTCCGAAACCGGACTCAAAAACCGGCCCGGCAACAGATCCAACGGATGTTCACAATCAAAAGATTCCTTTTTGTATTGTTCTCTTTTTAGACAATTATCAATGTCAAAAGAACGGTGCGTTGTTCTTTCATAATATCAACTACAGAGCGGCTCCAATTCCTGAAGAAAAGAACCTTTCTATCATTTTGAAAGGAAAAGTGAGTGGCTCTTACTTGTTTTCCGACGAAGTGTTAAAAAGCAAAGAGATATTCGGAATGCCCTACTATTTTGCACGCAAAGCCGTTGAGGCAGGTATTCTTGACTTATTTCCGATACTGACAAGCGTGGTTTCGGATGAACGATTGACTTTCACGGTCGAAATTCTCAAATTGTTCCTCAAGGATCGGACCGGGGACGATTTAGAAGGTTTCGTCCTTACCAAACTGCGCAAAGCTCTTAACCGGGTGGAACAAGCATTAGAGGAGTTTCCAGAATTAACCAACTACAAACGTTCGATGCTTGAAGCATTGGTGTGTTGTTTTCTATCCGGCAATGACGGAGATCAATTCGTCAAATGGTTGGCCAAAAACCAATTGTCGGATGTTGTTGATGTTTCACCGACGGATGTTTTGTCCATATTTGAGAAGACCCATACTAGAGGTCCTTTCAAAGTGTTTGTTGCAATGCCATATGTGTCACATAAAAGAGTCAACGACTTCAACAGACTGTTTACTGAAGTGTTGGATGAGCTAAGTACAAGTGGAGAAGATGGAATTCGATATAAACTCATGCCCATTATGCGATTTCGTGGCGCAGCGCAAAGAATAGACCAACGCCTCATCAAATGTATCAAAGATTGCGATGTTGTTATCGCAGATATTACTGGAAACAACGAAAACGTTATATTTGAAGTAGGGTTGGCCGAAGGTTCCAACAAGCCATTTCTTCTCATTAGGGAAGACAAGGATGACAATGCCAAAAAAGTCTTTGCAGAAATGGAAGACCATATAAACAACCGCAAACATCCTCCGTTTGATATGGACAAGCTGCAATATATTCCTTATTCAAGCACTGGATACTATAACGACATCAAAGGTATTGTTAAGCGACATTTGCCTGTCATAGTTAACGAGTTGCTTGACAACAAAGCGCCCATCAGGAAGTGAATTCCGTCGCAATCAAAGCATCATGCAACGTTATTTCATAGGAAGCGGCGAGGTCGCTTCGCGGTTGATCAGCCGCGAGGAAGAGTTCTCCTGGCGGGACGGGCGCATTCTGGATGCCTCGGGTTTTCTGATCCATTCGGCAATGATCGCGCCCTTGAAGACACTACCGGAAATCGCAGAGGCGGGAAACGCCATTCTCGTTGCCGAAGGCGGTCTGGGAAAGACCTTTGTGCTGGAAGAGTTTCAGAAGAGTCGTCCAAACGATGTCGCGCTTCTTTATGCCGCATACCATGTGGGGAACCTTCCAGGCCTCAAGTCCGCCATCGAGGAGGCGGCGAACAAGAAGTTCCTTTTGATCGACGGCCTTGACGAGGCAATGGAGCTCTGTCCGGCGCTGATAGGAATCTTGCAGCAAACGAAGCTGCAGGCTCATGTCGTCCTGACTTCACGAAGCATTCCCCAGCTCAACTCGTTTTGTCTGGGGCTTGATTGGCCGTTGTTCTCGCTCCTGCCATACACACGGGACGATGTCAGGGAGTTGTGCGCAAACGAAAAGAAAGACTTCGGTCTTTTCATGCGCGAAATCGAGGGGAGGGGGTTTGGCGGCTTTTGCGCGAAGCCGCTGGGATGCCGGATGCTTCTCTCGTCGTTCGACGGCAAAAGATTGATGGGCAAGACGAGCGAAGAGTTGTGGCGTCGGGCCCTTTTGCGGCTTTGTTCGGAGAACACCTCTTCCAAGACCCGTTCGCTGGTCAAGGCTCACGAAGCCGTAAATGCCAGTACGTGCTGGGACATTGCCGTTCGAGCCGCCTTGGTTCTGAAACTGTCGGGGCGATCCGTTCTTACCCGGATATCGCCCATGGTGTCCCCCGACAATTCCGAAGTCGACTTCGCCCAAGTCTTTCCGGACGACATCGGCAAGTTCAACGAATGTCTATTCCGTCCGCTTTTCTCGCCCATTGGCCAGGACCAGTTCAGGTTTTCGCATTCGTCGTTTTTTGATTTCATGGCGGCGGTGGGCGTCGTGGAATTGATCGAACGTTCGGAATGGGCGAAGTTCGTTCTTTCCCCGGAAGGGATTCCGTATCCTCAGTGGGAGGGCGTCATTCCGTGGCTCGCCGCGCGTGACGAATCGCTGCTTGGACATGTCAAAGAATCACGGCCGGATTTGCTGCTTGGTTCCGACGCCGTCGTGTCCAAGATCGGCGAGGACGAGATTTGCCGTTGCATTCTAGGCAACGCGGAGAAGATTCCGAAGACCATTCGAGGGAATCCCGCAATCCAGGCAAGGTATTATGCGCTGGCAACGGACAGATGCGCGGAAATCGTCGAAGAAGCATTGCGGAAGGGACGTTCCGAAGCGGCTCTCGACACCGCGATCGACATTGTGCGACGGTGCCGTCATCCGGCGATGGTCGATTCGCTGGTCGAGTTCTTTCGGAACGGGAAGAAGCCTCTCGAATTTCGGATTCGCGCCGGCTATGCGCTTTGCCGACTGGCCGACGAACGACAGCGGAAGAAATGTCGGACGGTCATGTCGCCCGGTCTCTCGAAGGAGCTGACGGGACTCCTTCTGCGGCTTCTATGGCCGAGCCACATGTCGGCAAAGGAGTTGATTCCGCTGCTGGACCAAGAAAGGGATGGGATATTCGACGCTTTCGAGAGTTGGCTAACGGAAGAGTTTCCAGCAAGCCTCGATCAATTGTCGGAATCGGACACGCTTGCATTACTGGAATGGGCGGTTGTCGGAATCAAGAAGGCTCGATACGAAGACACTTTTTTGCAAGCAGCGAAGCTGTCCGTCTTCCTTCATTGCTGGCAGAACGCCTCTTCGGACAAGCAACTCGAATTGCTGGCAAAAGGGTTGGAGTCTTTCGCAAAGGCGTTCATTTCTCCTTTCGACAATCCATCTTCTTTCGTTTGGACGACGAATCAATACGGAAGGGACGAGTATTCGTCGGATATCGATCGACGACGGCGCATGGCGCGTTTCATCGTTGAGAACGAGACGCTGTCCCTCGAGCCGGTGAACGGTGTTTGGATCCGGTTGCTTCAGTACGGCGACATTGATTACATCCTTGATGAAATCAAGAATCGTTCTCGCGGAAAAAGTCGGCAGCGCTGGGCGCTGTGCCTGGCGCGCCTTGCGGGAGGAATCGAACTTCCGAAGTGCGCCGACACATGGAATTGGCTCCACGAAGAGTTCCCGAAGGCATTCCCGGTCGATGCACGATCGGCTATGCTGGAACGAAAGAAACTCGAGAGGCGGATTCGATCGATTAAAAGGCTGCGAAACGACCGGGCGGCCGACCGCGGACACCGGCAGTCGGCGATCCATTCGCAGAACGCCAAATGGGTGCATGAATCATTTCGAGATGGCGTTGCTTCGAAGCGTTTCGTCCAAATCATGAGCGTCGTCTATTCGCAGACGCCGCAGGACGGAATAACCGACTTCTGCCTTGATTTCCGGAAAAGCGCGCTGTGGCCGACTTTCTCGCAAAAAGAAATCGACGCACTGGTTTCTGCGGCATATGATTTTATTCTCGCCTGCAACGGGCCTTGGTCGAAGGAACATGAGTATCATCCTTCCTATCTTCAGGCATTCTATCTGCTGATGGCTTTCGACAAGGATCGCTTGGGGCGATTGCCCTCCGCTGCCTGGCGTAAGTTTGCGCCGGAATTGCTCCTAGCGCACAATCTCGATAAAGTCGATTTGGTTCAGCAAACGTTGCAGTTCTTTGCGGATCGTCAAACCGACGTTTTTCTTGACGAACTGTCAAAACGCCTAACAAAACAAATGATTTCGGGGCGAACGGCGGAATTATATAAATTCAAATCGATTTTGAACGACGACACTCGCAGACGTCTTCTGGAATCCTTGGACAGCGAAACGTTGACGAACGAACAAAGGTGCGGTCTCTATGAGGAATTCTGGGGAATTGACGCGCGACAGACGGCCGAATACATAAACAGGTCCCGGTTTTCTTCGATTTCGCTCAAGAAGTGTGACATTCGGATATCCATATTTCTGCTAGCAAGTGCACCGGAGAAACGATTCCCGGAGCTCCTTCGGGCGTTACAGACGAATCGGCAATGGGGTCGAGAATGGACCGAACAGGCGTTGGGACGGAATCATGACCGATATTGCTCCATCTCCAGCATTTTGAGCCGCCTTTCTGTCACTGAGTTAAAAGAGTTCTATTCGTGGCTTCTCGCCAATTATCCACCGGAAAAGAAGCCGCATCATACGGGGGGATACACTCCTGGCTTGATGGACAATGTGTATACCTGCATCTCCTTCGTTTTCAACGAGCTGGTTTCGCGTGTCGACATCGCCTTGCCAGCCGCGCTTGAGGATCTTGGTTCGCGTTTTCCGCGTTTGGTGTATTTGCACGATTGGGCTCTTCGGTCCAGACAGAAGCTTCTGGAAGCAAACTGTCCGACATACGATATCCAATCAATCAGATGGTTGTTGTCTTCCAAAGGGAAGGGAATTGTTGTCGAAACGGCCGACGATTTGTTGAATGCCGTTTATGGTGTGCTGACAAAGAACTACCAGGTTTACTTGACGGGGAAGGAGACGCCAAGGGTCAAGGATCTTTGGAATGAACCCCGGAAAGGCGAACTCTGCGCTTTGCACAAGGACGAAGAGACGTTTTCCGACCATATCAAATCGTATTTGGAGCTTGTGTTGCCGAAGGTGGCTGCATGCAGGGAAGTCCAATTAAATCGCGGATTGGGAAACGACAAGGGGTCGAAAACGGATATATGGATAACCGCCATTTCACAAAAAGAGGATCGTTTGAAGTTGTGCATTGAAGTCAAGGGGCATTGGAACCGGACTTGGAGAACGGCTTTCCAGAACCAGCTTTGCAAGAAGTATATGGGCGCTGGCGGCGCAGCCGTTGGAATCTTCTTGGTGGGATGGTTTGTATCGAAACAAGGAAGCCGAAGGGAAACCCGGCATGACAAGGACATGGCGAAAGCCGGTCGTATTTTGGCGACACAAGAAAGAAGACTGACCAAACAAGGCTACAAAGTTCGGCATGTGGTTTTAGACTGTGCGTATCGATAAGTCGAACGGTTCAAAAGAGAGCGATACCGACATAAACATTTGGCTCCACGAAGCGTGAACATTCAACGCCGGGTCTGTGTGTGACGGGGACAAGCATCAGTGGTAGACTCGTCTGTATGAACAACGGCGGAAACAACGGCGGGCGGGGGCTGATCTGCGTCGTCGAGCTGTTCGGGAGCGATCCGAACGGGCGGAGGATGATCGCGTGGGGGCGGCGGATCGGATGCCGGGACGCGGGGCACGGATTCGAGCCCGGCGGCCGCGGGGTCTACACGCGGCTCCTGGTCGACGACGGCGACCCGCGGCAGCACAGCTTCCTGATGGAACTCGTCGACAACCCCGCCGGGCTTCGGGCGATCAATCGAGCGCGGACAGCCCCGCCGCCTCCTTCATCACCCGAAGGACATAGGGGTTCGGGCTGATGCGGCGGTTCTGGAGGAAGAAGGAGCGGTAGTCGTCGTCGTGGTCGGCGACCACGCGGTTGAAGTACTCGTTGAGGACGGACGCGACGGCGCCCGCGCGCGAGACGCCCTCGGTGCAGTGGACGAGGACGGGCAGCGCGGCGTCGTCAACGAAGCGGAGGATCCGCTCGGCCATCTCGTGCGTGAAGAGCGCCAGCTTCGCCCGCTCGGCGGGATCGTCGGGAATGCCGCAGCAGTCGTCGAACGTCAGGCGGAGCAGGTGCGGCGACGCGAGCGACTCCTCCGAGAACGGCGGCTCGGAGTCCCACCCCCTCGCCGACTGGATGGAGACCACCCGGTTCGCGGCGAGCAGCTCCGCCTCCAGGGCGGTGCCGCGAATGTCCTCGAAGTAGCTCCTTGGCAGGCAGGCGATCTTCATCGACCACGCATTCAACCAGAACCCGTCCCCCGCGTCAAACGCCGCCCGGCGCGCGCTTGCGTGGCGGGGCCGGACTTGCGGGCCGGCCAGTGTCGCTTCGGGTATCCGCCGACGGTCTTCTCCAGTAGACCGGACAAGGAGCCGACGAGGTCGTCGAAGGGGATGTCGCGTGCGTAGGGCATTCGCTTCTGGTACCGGGCCCATTGCTGTTTCTGGAAATCCGACGACGCGATGTCGCGGACCGTTTCGCGCCATCGCGACAGGAACACCTCGGAGCGGCGGTCGATGCGGGCGAGGAAGCGCTCGATGAAGAAGCCCTGCAAGGCGAGCTGCGGCGAGACGCGCTCGCGCTTCGCGTAGTTGTTGATGCGGGCGCGAAGCGACATGGAGCCGGCACGGTTCATACGATCACCTCCATGACCTCGTGGACCTTCTTCTCGATTCCCATCTTCCGGGCGTATTCGAAAAGCAGCGGAAGGTTCCGCCTCGGGGACGAAGCGTAGGCGCGAATGGCGCCCACGTAGGTCTCGACCTCCATTCGGGCGCGAGACCGAACGACGTCGCAGATCGTCCGCTCCGCGTCGTAGCACGGAACGTCATGGCCCAGGAAGCTCCTGACGACGGTCCGGCCGAGGCCGTGCAACCGTTCGCGGACGTGATAGACGACCACGGCGCCGTCGAGGCTGCGGGGCGAGCGCGAACCCGTCGGGATCGTGAACGAGGGGAGCGCCGGAATCCGGTTGTGCAGCTTGTGCAGGGCCAGCGCGGTTTCATGGGAGAACACGATCCGCGGGGACCGCTGCGAGATGACGAGCAGTTCGTCGGGGATCTCGTCCGCCGGGGCGTATACGCCCTGCGACAGCCGCTGCAGTTCCCCCGTGGCGACCCAGCGCGCGAGCACGGCCCGCGACACCCCGAAGGCTTCCGCCTCGGAGACCGTGATCGTTCCGTGCCGCTTGAAGAAGGTTTTCAGTTTGCTGTTCATCTTCGTTGCGTTTGACAAACGGACACAATTCTACACAAAACTATGTCCGATTGTCAAATCGATTGATCGCGCTGCGGATCGAGTCCGCCAAATGCGCGTGGCAACCCGCTCGCGCGGAGCGTGGCGGGGTGGGGACCCCGCCACGGCGCGGGGAGGATCGCCGCTTTCGCCGGGCGCGGGGTTGTGGTAGACTCCGGGCGCTGCGAAAGGAAAGCACCATGGGAAGCTTCACGAGCATCGAGGAGGCGAGGGCCTTCTTCTCCAACGACCGGTTCGCCACGGAGAACGGGATGACGCTGGACGAGCTGGACGACGGCCGCGCCGTGTGCAGCCTCGCGCTGTCCGAACGGCACCGCAACGCCCAGGGCGGCGTGATGGGCGGGGCGATCTTCACGCTCGCGGACTTCGCCTTCGCCGCGCTCACGAACGACCGCGACCGTTCGACGGTCGCGCAGCAGGTCTCCGTGAGCTACCTCGCGTCGCCGAGGGGCGGCCGGCTCGTCGCCACCGCCCGCTACCGCAAGAACGGTCGCAGCTCCTGCGTCGTGAACGTCGACGTCGCCGACGACACCGGCCGCGACATCGCGCAGTTCGTCGGCACCGGCTTCAAGCTGAAGCCGTAGCG
>JAEEGL013263050.1_pt1 | contig 15442 bp, 13 predicted proteins | sample 9134231 | NCBI WGS metagenome assembly JAEEGL01 (sample SAMN16246548, study PRJNA631951) | gut metagenome | biome: gut microbiome; feature: rumen; material: fiber-attached | host: Bos | place: Iran: Karaj | collected 2018-10 | reverse complement strand
CTTGCGCAAGAACCGCCACAAGAAGAAGTAGTCACACTGCTACTTCAGTGTAAAGGGCCCCAGAAGTGATTCGCGGGCCCTTTGTCCTATCCAAAACCTTTTAAATTTCCAATGGAGCCTGTCAAACCGGACAAGGATTTGATCGTCGACGTAAGGTCGACGGAAGTACATATCGCCCTGATGGAGAATCACCGGCTGATAGAGTACAACACGGAGTCCAGCACTGGGAACAAGTTCACCGTAGGAGACGTCCACCTGGGAAAGGTGAAGAAACTCCTCCCGAACCTCAATGCTGCCTTTGTGGACATCGGAGACAAGAAGGAAGCCTTCATCCACTACCTGGACCTGGGATTGTATTTCACGGCATTCGACGAGTTCGTCCGTAATTCCAACGCCAACACCAACCTCAAGGACCTGTATTCGGGCATCAAAATTCCCGCCGCCCTCCCCAAGGAGGGTCACATTGAAGACTACCTTCGTCCGGGCCAGATGATTGTGGCCCAGATAGTAAAGGAACCCATCTCCACCAAAGGTTCAAGACTGACTGCGGAAATTTCATTGGCAGGAAGAAACATCGTGCTTCTCCCCTTCGCGGAAAAAGTGTCCATCTCCCAGAAGATTGGCTCGAAGGAAGAGAAACGTAGGCTTGAGACACTGGTCAGGAGCATCCTCCCCAAGAATTACGGCGCCATCATCCGCACGGCGGCAGAAGGCAAGAACGCCGCCACGCTGGTGGGAGAGACCGAATCGCTCATTGAAAAATGGGAAAGCTCCTGGAACAAGATTGCCAGGAACAAGAACGTCCAGCTGCTCTTTACGGAATACAGCAAGACCACTACGGTCTTAAGAGACCTTCTCAACGACTCGTTCTCCAACATCTGGATCAACGACGAGCATGTGGCCGAAGAGGCCCGGAAGTATGTCTCGCTCATTTCCCCCGAGCAAGAGAAGATTGTCCACCTGTACGAGGGCAAGCAGCCCATCTACGACCATTTCGAGGTAACCCGCCAGATCAAGGGTTCGTTCGGCAAGGTGGTTCCCATGCGGCAGGGCGCATACCTGGTAATCGAGACCACGGAAGCGTTGAATGTGATTGACGTAAACAGCGGCATCCGCACCAAGACGTCGGACCAGGAGGAAAACTCCTTCGAAGTCAACAAGATAGCCGCAGAAGAGATTGCCAGGCAGCTCCGGCTCCGGGACATGGGCGGCATCGTGGTGGTGGATTTCATCGACATGGATTCCAACGACCACAAGAATGCCCTCCACAAGTACATGCAGGATCTCATGGAGGAAGACAGGGCCAAGCACAACGTGCTGCCCCTCACCAAGTTCGGCCTCATGCAGATTACCCGGCAGCGCATCCGCCCCGTAACCGAAATCAACACCACCGAGCAGTGCCCCGTGTGCCACGGCACCGGAAAGATTCACTCCAGCGTGGTGATTGACGAAGAAATTGAACGCAAAATCGCTTTCTACGCCATCGAAAAAGGTGTCCGGTCCATCGTCCTCAAAACCAGCCCCATCCTGGGGGCCTATCTGAAACGGGGACTGTTCAGCTCCTACATCTCCAAGTGGCGGAAACGCTACAAGATCAAGCTGGAACTGGAAGAAGTGACGGATTTCACCGTCCTGCAGAATGAAATGCTGAATGAAAAAGGTGAGAAGCTCGACTGAGCCTCACCTTTTTTCTTATCCCCTTTTCTTCTTATACGGCCGGAAGATGGCCGCCGCCCCGAGAAGGATCAGAAGGAGGACCGACACGCGGCCCGTGATGTCTCCGTAGCGAACGAAGAAGGTCTCCCCTTTCAGCAGCTGCACATCCCCTTCCAGGAGCGCCGGTTCCCACCAGGAGGTCCGGCTCACCACGCGGCCCCGGGGGTCTATGATGGCGCTGATGCCGGTATTGGCGCAGCGGGCCACCCACCGGCCGGTCTCGATGGCGCGTAAACGGCTGTAACTCAAATGCTGCCGATAACCCGGCGTATTCCCCCACCAGGCGTCGTTGGTAATGACGGCGAGTAGCTGCGCCCCTTTCCGGACGTAGCCGGCGCAGAAATCTCCGTACACAGACTCATAGCAGACGGCGCAGCCGACGGGGATGCTCCGCCCGCCCGCATGCACCGGCAGGCAGGCAATCTCCTTCTGGCCGACATCCTTGGCCATGAGGGTATTCCCGCCGCTTACCAGCTTTTCCAGCGGGATGAAAAAGCGGGGATAGGGCGTGAGCTCCGTCCCCACCACCAGCTTGCTCTTGTGGTAGACGGGGCAGCGCCCGGAGGAATCGGTCACAAAGGCGGAATTGTGCGCCACAATCCAGGCATGCTGCCCGCCGCTTCCCTCCACCTTTCCCATGTCATAGGCACAGATATGGGGCGCCTTCGCGGAGACACTGCGTTCGTAGGTAGATGCTCCGAAAAGGATGCTGGCATCAGGATGCAGCTTCAGGAAGTGCTGGAAGCGCTTATAGGTCTCGTTATGGGGAATATCGTCCAGGATGAGCCGGGCCGTGAACGTTTCCGGAGCCAGTGCCAGGACCGGCCGGCCGGGCTGCCAGTCCGCCTTTTGCAGGAGCGCCAGGTATCGGGCGTCCTGCTGCCCCTGGGTGAGCGATTCAAACTTCTGGTAAGGGTCCAGGTTGGGCTGGCCGATCACCACATGGAGCCGCTCCCCTTCTTCTTCCGGTGCCCGCAGGCAGGCCGACCAGAGCATGGGCCCGAAGACGGCCAGTAACGCCCCGGAGAAAGCGGCCGCGCGGGCCTTGGCGTTCCAGCGGGCCATGCGGCCGTCCGAGAGGGCCACCATGAGACCGAAGAGGGAAAGGTTGCTGAGCCAGACCCAGAGCGAGCCGCCCAGGTGGCCGGTGACCCGGTACCACTGGATGAGCCCGGTGGTTTCTGCAAAGGCATTGCCGAGCACCAGCCAGGGCCAGGAGATTTCCGCCACGGTGAGATAGTACCGCTCCCAGGCTATCCAGGCCGCCGCGAGGAAAAGATAGGGCATTACGCCACGGGTCCGGCGTTTCACCCAGCGGAAACTGCCGAATATGAGCGACATCTGCAGGGCGTTGGCCAGGACGGCAAAGACGGCGCCGCCCACGGTGGCATTCCCCACCCACCAGGTGGTGACGGCGTTCCAGGCCGTGAAAAGCCCGTAATGCCACCACCAGAAGTGCTTCACCTCACGGGCGGAAGCCAGCCTTTCCAGGATGAGTAGCGGCATGAGCCCCCCGAGCGCCGTCCAGCCCAGGTGCGGCACCAGCCAGGGAAGGCTCATGAGGAGCACAAAAGCCGCCGACAGGGATATGCCCGTTGTTTTCCAGTTCATCGTCCCGCAAAGATACGCTTTTTCGGGGAATAATCAGTGCGCTTTCCCACGGCCGGGCGAGAACAGGCGCTGGGGCAGTTCCATGGCCAGGATGATGCCGAGGACAATAGCCACCGCCACCTTGGCCGCCGTGAAGCCGATGGACAGGGAAAGGTCTACCTGCCCGGCGCTGAGGTAATAGGTGAACCAGAAGATGCCGGCGCCGGGCACCAGCGGGAAAATGCCGCAGAGGAGGAAAATCTGCGCCGGCGAACGCGACGGAACCGCCACCAGCCGGGCCGACAGGCAGACCACAAGGGCGGAGAAAAGGGTGGCCGCGGGAGCCGTCAGGCCGCCGATGCGCACCAGCAGCAGGTACACCACCCAGCCCAGGGCGCCGATAAGGCCCGTCCCCGCATACTGGATGCGGTCTACCCCGAACAGGCAGGCGAAGGCGGCGGTGCCCACGAGGGCGGCGACCGCCTGGGAGAAATAGCCCGCCGTCTCCGGATTCACGCTCACCCCCTGCAGTTCGATGATCCCGCCCCAGAGCACGCCGTCCAGCAGGAAGGCCAGCGACACGCCCATGGCGATGCAGAAAAAGCCCAGCATGGCGTCCGTGAGCCGGGTGAGGCCGGCCAGATAGTCCGAATTGGCCAGATCCCGCACGCCGTTGACGAACGGTACGCCGGGGATGAGGGGCATGATGGCCCCGATGATGATATTGCTGAGGCTGAGGCCGAGGCCCACCCGCCAGGACAGGATGCAGAGGAGCGTAGCCAGGAGGGCGTTGCAGATGCCGCCCACAATCTTGGAGAGGTAGCGGCCGCTCACGTAGATGGCGAAGACGCTGAGCAGAAAGCCCACCGCCAGCGCGGCGGCGCAGTCCAGCAGCCCGCCGCCGAACACGGCACAGAAGCCTGCGGCGCCGAAAGCCGAACCCAGCATCTGCTCCCAGGCGGGCTTGGGCGGCGCCTCGCGGATACCCCGCAGGCGGACCCGGGCCTCTTCCAGGGTGCAGCGACCCGCCGCTATGTCGTAGCTGAGCTGGTTCACCGACCGCACCTTGGACAGCTGGATGCCCCGGATGGGGATGAATTCCACATTGGCGTAGGTAGAGGCCTGGCCGCCGGCCTTGGACACCTTCTCCGCCTGCCCGGTGGTGAAGATGCCGTTGGACAGGACGAAGAAATTGCCGCTGTCCACCCCGAAATGGGTGGCGATGCGGGCCATGATGTCTTCTACCCGGGAGATTTCCGCCCCGTTTTCCAGGAGGATGTGCCCGGCCTCGGAGGCCACTTCCAGGACTTCTGTTAAATCGTACTTGGATTCCATAGGACAAAAATAGCGAAAAAATCGTATTTTTGTACTGTGAACGCCTTCTCGCAAAGCATCCTGGACTGGTACCGCGAAAACGGCCGGGACCTTCCCTGGCGCCGTACCCGGGACCCGTACGCCGTTTGGCTCAGTGAGATTATCCTCCAGCAGACCCGCGTGGCGCAGGGGACGGCCTACTGGCACCGTTTCCTGGAGCGTTTCCCCACGGTGGAAGACCTGGCCGCGGCCTCGGAGGACGAGGTCCTGCGCCTCTGGGAGGGCCTGGGCTACTATTCCCGCGCCCGGAACCTGCATGCCGCCGCCCGGCAGATCGCGGCCCTCGGCGCTTTCCCCCGCACCCTGGAAGGCATCCGTGCGCTGAAGGGGGTGGGAGACTACACGGCCGCCGCCATCGGCTCCATCTGCTTCGGCCTTCCCGCCGCGGTGGTGGACGGCAATGTGTACCGGGTGCTAGCGCGGCATTTCGGCATCGCCACGCCGGTGGGCACCACAGAGGCCCGGAAGGAATTCACCGCCCTGGCCGGCCGGCTGCTGCCGGAGCAGGAGGCATCGGCCTTCAACCAGGGGATGATGGACTTCGGCGCCCTCCAGTGTACGCCCGCGAACCCCGCCTGCCTCACCTGCCCCGTCCAGGCTTCCTGCCAGGCGCTCAGGAGCGGCCGGGTAGAGCTGCTTCCCGTGAAAAAGGCCCCCGGAAGGGTGCAGGAGCGGCATTTTGCCTACATTTATCTCCGGGTCGACGGTTATACCGCCATCCGCCGCCGCGGCGCCGGCGACATCTGGCAAGGACTGTATGAGCCTTTGGTGGTCACCAAAGGCTCTGACGGATTAACCGACTGGGGGACGAATCCCCCAGACCCCCCGGGTCGCTTCGCTCCGGACTCTTCGAAAGGACCTTTCCCGGAAGGCATCTCCGACTGGGGGACGAATCCCCCAGACCCCCTGGGTCGCTTCGCTCCGGACTCTTCGAAAGGACCTTTCCCTTCCCCCCCGGTGCTGATGAAGGCGGGGGTGAAGCACCAGCTTACCCACCGGACGCTCGTGGTGGATTTCTACCGCTGGGAGCCGGCGGCCCGGCCGAAACTGCCCGATGGCTACGTCTGGATTCCGGAAGCGGAGCTGGACCGCTATGCCAAACCCCGGCTCTTTGAACTGTTGCTGGACACATATAATAATAACAGATAGCACACTATGAAAAAGTCTTTGTTCCTTCTCCTTGGCATGCTGGCGCTCCTCACGGTCCCCTTCAGCTGCCAGACCCCTGCTCCGGCCCCCCCCGAAAAGATCCCTGAAGAAAAAGAAGATCCCACGCCCGAACCTCCCGGGCCCGAACCGCAGGACCTCCTCCCCCTCAAGTGCACCGTAACCCTCGAGGGAGACTGCATCTTCGACAGCAAACCCAGCTTCACCCTCCATGCAGAGAATCCCAATGCCGCAACGGCCGGCACGGAGGTCAAGATGGACATCTCCACGGACATGAAAACCCCGGTGACCAGCATCACCAAAAACATAGAGGTGCCGGCCAATGGCTCGGCCGATTTCGAGCTCACCCTGGACAGCGGCCTGGACCCCGGCTTCTACCGTGCCGTCATATCGGCCTACAAGAGGACCGTCCGTATCCCCATCATCGGCATCCGTCCCTTCGAAATCAAGTCGGACCCCGACAAGCAGGCAGACTTTGACCAGTTCTGGGACAAGGCCAAGGCGCAGCTCGCCGCCATCGACATGAAAGCGGAGCTGGTGGAGATTACCGGCAAGAGCACCGCAAAATGCAAAGTGTACTTCGTGGAGCTCCAGTCGGTGCCGGACGGCCCGGAGGGAGACCCCGTGCTCATCCACGGCTACTACCTGGAGCCCCAGGACGGGCAGCCGCACCCGGTCCTCATGCACTTCTATGGCTACGACACCCTGGGAAGCACCTCCAAGGTCTCCTGCCCGGGCGGGAACAACGGGGAATTCGCCGAATTCTACCTGTCCCACCGCGGCCAGTACCTGAACCGCACCACCGCCGACAAACGGGAACCGGACGGCAAGGGAGACTTCGAGAACATCTACGGAGACTGGTTCGCCTTCAACTTCGGCAACCGGGACGGCTATTACTACCGCGGCGCTTTCATGGACTGCGTGCAGGCGGTACGCTTCATGGCTACGCGGGAGACCTCCGACATGAACAACCTCTTTGCCGAGGGTTCCAGCCAGGGCGGCGCCCTGTCCTATGCCTGCGCGGCGCTCAGCGACTATCCCTTCACGGCCATCTCCCCCTGCGTAGCCTTCCTCGGGGACTATCCGGACTATTTCAAGATTGCCTACTGGCCCGCCGACGTAGCCAAGAAGGCCGCCAAGCAGGCCGGCATCAGCGACGAGGAAATGTACCGCTTCCTCTCCTATTTCGACACCAAGAACCTGGCTACGCGCATCAGCTGCGCCGTCATCGCCTGCAGCGGCCTCAAGGACGAAACCTGCCCGCCGCACACCAACATCGCCGCGTTCAACAACCTCAATACCACGGACAAGGAGTACTACTTCTACCCCGAGATGACGCATGAGATTCCCAAGGATTGGAACGCCAAAACCCTGAAATTCTTCCGTGCCCGTATCAAATGATGCACTTTTTTCAAAATATCGCTTGCGATATAAAAGAAAAGCCGTATATTTGCATCGTGAACGATATAATTAAAAAACTCATCCCGGCGGTCGCGGCCATCTTCATGGCCGCCACGGCGCTGGCTCAAAACCAAAACGACATGGCAAAGATTTATGATTTCAAAGCGCAGGGCAACAAGGGCGCGGAAGTGGATTTCGCCCAGTTCGAAGGCAAGGTCCTCATGATTGTGAACACGGCTTCCAAGTGCGGTTTCACCCCGCAGTACGACGGCCTGGAGGCTCTGTATCAGAAGTATAAGGACCAGGGGCTGGTGATTGTGGGCTTCCCCTGCGACCAGTTCGCCGGCCAGGAACCCGGCAGCAATGAGGAGATTGCCGAATTCTGCCGCATCAACCACGGCGTCACCTTCCCGCTCATGGCGAAAACCGATGTGAACGGCGCCAACGCCGAACCCATCTTCGAGTACCTGAAGACCCAGGCTCCCACGGAGGAATACAAAGGCCTGAAAGGCAAGGCCACCCGGGCCATGCTCAAGGGAATCAGCAAGAGCGTGGAGAAAGAGAGCGACATCCTCTGGAACTTCACCAAGTTCCTGGTGAACCGGGACGGCACCGTGGTCAAGCGCTTCCCCCCTGTCACCACGCCGGAAGAAATGGAAAAGGACATCCAGTCCATGCTATGATCAAGGAGGAGTTCAAGCTGGACAACCAGCTTTGTTTCCGCCTTTACACCGCTTCGCGCCTTCTCTCGCAGGCCTACCATCCGCTCCTGTCGGAGCACGGACTTACCTACCCCCAGTACCTGGTGCTGCTGGTCCTGTGGGAGAAGGACGCCCAGCCGGTGAACGACATCGCCAAACGCCTTTTCCTGGAGACCAACACGGTCACCCCGCTCCTGCAGCGCATGGAAAAGGAAGGCGTCCTGGCCCGGAAAAAGGGAGAGCGGGACGCGCGCCAGACCATCGTCTGCCTCACCCCAAAAGGGAAGGCGCTGCAAGAGAAACTGGCCGGCGTACCCTTCGCGGTGGGAAAGGCCGTCAGCTGCAACAGCGTCACTCCGGAATCGGCCCCAGGCCTGTTCCTCATGCTGGACGACATGATCCAAAAACTGAGCGGAAAGGCATAAAGCCCTCCCGCTCAGTTTATTATATGGCGGCATCAGCGCCGCTATTCGTACTCAAAGCGGATATCCACCGGGATATGCGCTTTTTCCAGTACCCGCTTGTCCGACAGGCTCTCCAGGCCGGCCACGCCGTACTGCTCGATGCAGGAGCGGGCGGCGGCCACGTCTCCGTGGGCCTGGATACGGAGAATCTCCGCGCCCAAGGTCTCCAGCACCTGCCAGGTCTTTTCATAGTCAATGCTGTAGCGGCCGGAGGCATTCCAGATGATAGCCTTGTTCTGCAGCAGGTAATTATAGACCATGATATTGGCAATACCGGTAGGGTCCGCGGCGCCGAAACGGGCCGAGCGGAGGGTGTTGGCCACGAAGGTGGCCAGGACGTCTTCCTTCTGGAAGATGGCGGAAAAATGGTAGGCCTCCGCCTCCAGGGCGCAGAGCCAGGCGCCAAGCACATTGGACTTAGCTTTCTCGAAGGCCAGGGCTTCGCTGCCCAGCGCCTCGGCCACCGTCCCTTTCCCGTTCACGGTCTCCTTCACGCCCAGGCCCTTCGCAATCTCGCGGAAGACGATGGTCCAGTAGAAGGCGCTGGCGTCCACATGGGGCTGCTCCGCATCTTCCAGGAGCGCCTTCCCAACCGGGAAGACGGTGCGGTTGAACTTCTCGCGGATGATATTGTCGAAGATGATGGTGCGGGTGCCCAGTTCCTGCTGGACGCGGGCATCGTAAGGGAAGTTGATGCCGATCACCTTGAAGCCGGCGTTGGTATAGCCGCTGCAGTACAGCACGTTGCAGGAGAAGATGTCCGACTCGGCACCCGGGACGAAGTGATGGTTGGCCGGGTCTCCGGGGAGCATCCGCTGGAATTCCGGCATGCGCTCCGACAGCGCATTGAGCTCTTCCGTGCGCTGGAGGTTCTTCAGGAGGACATAGGCCCCGTAGGAAGCCTTGGTGCCGTAAAGGGCGTCGTCCACGGCCTCGATGGGGCCGATCACAAGGTCCATCTTGCTGTCGTTCATCTCCAGCCAGGCCTTGTTGCTCTCGTAATAATCGTCCGTCTTGAGGCCTTCTATCATCTGGAGCAGGTAATGCCGGACGCTTTCCTTGATGGTGACGTCCGCCGCCCGCTGCAGATAGCCTTCAATTTTGGCGATGGACTCCGCATAGGCGTCGTGATACCAGACGGTCTTGAGCGCATTCCCGTCCCGGACGATGAGGGTGTAGGGGCTCATCTTGTCCGGATCCTGCAGGGCGCGGAATTCCTCCGCCGTCATGTCTTCCGGATAGAAGCGGGCGCCGGCGGGTTTTTGGGTATAGCCGGGAAGGAAGGGTTTTCCGTCAATGCGGTCCCAGGGACCGTAGTTAATCTCGGCATAGAGTTTCTCCGAAGGGTCCTGCAGGCTTTCCAGGAAGGAAGCGCCGTCGGCAAAATTCTGCAGCCAGTATATCTTGTCCACCTCGTCCGCCGCCTGGCGGTAGAGTTTGAGGACTTCTTTTCCGTTGTCGGTAATGCCGGTCAGGTCCGGCGCCGGGATGGTCACCAGGGCATAATTCTCCACGAGACGGCCCGTGTCCACCTTGTCGGGCGCACAGGATGCGGCGCCTGCGAGCGCCAGGACAGCCAAAATGATTGATTTTTTCATAGCGTATGCAGCATTAACGGATTACACAATATGGAGCGCACGGGCGGCGACCAGTGCCAGATAGCCCAGCAGGATGCTGATGACACCCATGACAATACCCATGCGGGCCATGTCCTTCTGCTGGACCAGGTTGGTGGCATAGGCAAGGGCGTTCGGCGGGGTGGAGATGGGGAGGATCATGGCGCTGCTGGAGGCGATGGCCACGCCGATAAGGACCGTGGTGGGACCGCCGATGGCCGACAACTTGTCTCCCATGGCCGTGCAGACCACCACCAGGATGGGCATGAGAAGGGCCGCTGTGGCCGAATGGGAGATGAGGTTGGAAAGGGCGTAGCAGATGACCCCGGAGAGGATGAGGATGAGCAGCGGCGAGAATTCTCCGAACGGGATGGCGCGGATGACGAGGGCCGCCAGGCCGGAGCCGTTCATGGCATAGCCCAGGGCGAAGCCGCCGGCCACCATCCAGATGACCGACCAGTTGATTTCTTCCAGGTCGTACTTGGTGATGATGCCGGCCATGGCGAAGACCGCAAAGGGAATGAGCGCCACCGTGTAGGTATTGATGCCGGTGAGGGTATCCATCATCCAGAGGAGGATGGTGATGACCATGGTCACGATGACCAGGGTGGTCTGTCCGCCCCGCTTCATTTCGCCGTCTATCTGGAGCTCGATGGTCTTCTGGGAGAACGGGAACACCTTTTTTAGGATGAACCAGGCAATGAGGATGAGGACGATCACCAGCGGGACCATGAACAGCATCCACTGGCCGAAGCCGATGGCGAGGTTCATCCCCTCCGGGTCGTTCAGATACTTGAGCGCGATGGTATTGGGCGGCGTGCCGATGGGGGTGCCCATGCCGCCCAGGTTGGCGGCGATGGGGACGCTGAGCGCCATGGCGACGCGGCCCATCCCGGCGTCGGCCAGCTGCTTGAACACCGGCGTGAGGAAGGTGAGCATCATGGCCGTGGTGGCGGTATTGCTGATGAACATGGAGAAGAGCGCCGTCACCAGCATGAAGCCCAGCAGGATGTTCTCGCTCTTTTTCCCGAAGGGAGTGAGCAGCACCCGCGCCAGATGCACGTCCAGGCCCGTTTTGGTGGTGGCGATGGCCAGGACGAAGCCGCCGATGAAGAGCATCACCACCGGGTCTGCGAAGCTGGCCATGACCTGCTTGTAGCTGAGCAGCTGCCCGGCCGTTTCCGGATGGCACAGCCACTTGACCCCGGAATCCGAGGTGAACAGCAGCAGCAGCACCATGATGGAGACCGAAGTGGCCCAGGCGGGCACCAGCTCCATCACCCACATGAGGGTGGCATAGACAAAAATGGCGATGATTCTTTGCTGGACCTGGGTGAGCCCCTCCAGCCCGAAGGTTTCCGTGGGCAGGAACCAGAGGACGAGAAAGACCAGGGCCACAAACAGCAGGCCGATGGTTTTCTTTTTCATTTTCAGGGGGTTGAATCTTTTGTTGTGACGCAGCTTGTGCATCTCGTCAACCAGATGGAACCCGACAAAATTCTTGAACATAGTATTAAGCTTGTAATATTGATACCTTCTGATGCGTCAGAATCTGCAAAATTACAAAAAAAGGGCGGCTTTTCAAAGCCTGACACGCGCAGGAGGCCTTTATTGACCATTCCGCAAAAAATGCTTACATTTGCATTCCGTTCTAAAACCTTATTATGCAAGACCTGAAAATTCTTCCCGTAGAAGGGAAACGCATGCTGCGGCAGTTCATCCGGTTTCCGCTGGACCTTTATAAACACTGTGACAAATGGGTGCCCGCCTTTGAGGACGACGAATACAAGTCCCTGGGCCCCGACAATCCCTCCCTTGCTTTCTGTGAGCGCGAGCTCTTCCTGGCCTTCCGCGGAGAGAAGGTGGTGGGGCGGATTGCCGCCATCGTCAACCACAACGCCAACAAGAAGTGGAACGAGCAGACCGTCCGTTTCGGCTGGTTCGACATTGAAGAAGACTTCGAGGCGGCCAAGGCCCTGGTAGACCGCGTCATAGCCTGGGGAAAGGAGCGCGGCGCCCAGAAGGTGAAAGGCCCCCTGGGCTTCACCGACATGGACCGCGAAGGCCTCCTGGTGGAAGGCTTCGAGAACGAGAGCCCCTTCACCGTCATCTACAACTATCCCTATTACGGGGAATTCCTGGAGAAAATGGGCTTTACCAAAGACGTGGACTGGACCCAGCGCTTCGTGGAGTTCAGCGACGAGCTCCCGCCCATGATGCAGTATGCCCCGCTGGTGGAAAAACGCTATGGCGTACACCTCTACCGGGCCAATACGCTCAAACAGATGGCCCGCCGCGGCCGGGAGATGTTCCATGTGCTCAACAGCGCCTTCGCCGGCCTGTACGAATACAGCAAGCTCTCGGACGAGCAGATTGACGGCTATGTGAAGCAGTACGTCCCCGTCCTCAACAAAGACATGGTGGCCTTTGTGGTGAACGAAAAGGACGAGCTGGTGGCCTTCACCGTCACCATGCCGCATATCAGCGCCGGCGTACGCAAGGCCAAGGGGCGCATCTTCCCCTTCGGCTGGCTGCACATCCTCCCCGAGCTGAATCCCAGGAAAAACCACGTGGCGGAAGGCCTCCTGATAGGCGTCCTCCCGGAATACCAGTCAAAGGGCGCTCCCCTACTCATGTTCAAGTATTTACACGAGAATTACATCAAACTGGGGATCAAGCGTCTGTTGCTCAATCCCCAGCTCGAAGAGAATCACAAGGTGCAGACCTTGTTCGGCGACTATCATCCGCAGCCTTACCAGCGGCGGCGTTCGTACGTAAAGGAAATCTAGCCCCGCGCCTTCAGGACGGCGTCGCACACGTCCCCCACCGTAACGGGGGCAGGTGCGCCGTCTGCAAAGTGCATCTGGAACTTCTCCTCCACCGCCAGCGACAGCACCAGCATGGTGAGGGAATCCACGCCCAGTTCCCTCACCAGTTCGGTCTGGAAACCGGCCTTGCTGAGGTCTGTATTGGGGCGAATGTTGGAAAGGATCTCCTTGAGTCCTTCAAATACTTCTTCCCTGGTCATACGCGGGCGACTTTCATGCTGCCGGTGCGCTTGAAATCTTCCGTGCGCACGGTCACTTTCATAATCTGATGGGTGGTGGGCAGGGTGGCGTTGATCTTCTTCACCAGCGCGTGCATATAGGCCTCCACCTCCTCCCAGGGCTTGCCTTCGAAGGCGGGCATGAACGGGAGAATCTCCACGGCAATCACCTGGTTGCCGTTCAGTTCGTCCTCCTTCACCATGGCGTCGCGCACGCAGCGGTCTGCGTAGAAAGGCTCTTCCAGGCTTTCCGGGCTCACGTTTTCGCCGTTGGCCAGGATGATGAGGTTCTTGATGCGGCCGGTGATATAGAGGAAGCCTTCCTCGTCAAAATGGCAGAGGTCTCCGGTGCGCAGCCAGCCGTCTTCCGTAAGGGCTTCGGCGGTGCGGACAGGGTCTTTGTAATAGCCGGAGAAGAGGTTGTCTCCCTTCACCCACAGCTCGCCGTCCACAATCTTGGCTTCCTGGCCGGGATAGATGCGGCCGATGGAGGTGGGCTTTTCCACGGCGTTGGCGTTGGCCGATGTGAGGTTGGCCGTTTCCGTGAGGCCGTAGCCGAAGCAGAACTCCACGCCCATCTTGGAGAAGATGTCCACCAGGCGCGGCGGTACGTTGGCGGCGCCGGAGATGATCATCTTCAGGCTGCCCAGGAACTGCGGGCCGTACATCTTGCAGAGGCCGGCGAGGATGTCGCAGATGCCCGGGACAATCACCAGCAGCGTGGGCCGGATGGCGGGAATCTTCCCGATGGTGGCCTTCATGTCCTCGCAGGTGAACAGGAGGTTGCCGGTATAGAAGCAGCCGCAGGTGCCGGCGATGAGGCCGAACACGTGGCTCAGGGGCAGGATGGCGATATAGCGGTGTACGCCGATCACCTTGCCGGGCTTGAAGATGGCATTGTAGTTGCCGCGCATGAGGGCGCGGTGGGAAAGGACGGCACCCTTGGGCGCGCCCGTGGTTCCGCCCGTGAAGAAGATGGCGGCCGTGCTGTCCGGGTCAATTTCTGCCACAGGGGCCTCCGTTTCCGCGATGCTGGCGGCGGGAAGCACCTTTACGCCCTGAAGCTTGGCGGTGAGGGGCATGAACTCCTCGCGCACGAACAGGGCGGCGATGTCGAACTTCATGCAGGAGCCCACGACGGCCATTTCCGGCAGCTGGGCAGGGAAATTCATGGCTACATAGCCGGCCGAGGTGACGGCCAGGAAGAGCTCGATGGCGTCCTGGCTGTTGCGGTCGAAAATGCCGATATGGGCGCCCTTGGGAAGGCCAAGGCCTTCGATGAAGGCGCGGCGACGGGCCACGCGCTGTCCCAGTTCCTTGTAAGTGATGGTGTTGACGGTGTCCGACAGGGCCGGCATTTCGGCATATTCCCGGGTGAACCAGTCTACGAATTTACCCATGGTCGGAAGGTAAGGCAGCCTTTCCAGCTCTTCCTTCGGCAGCATGGATTCAAAGTAATCTTTTGATGAAATCATTTGGTTAAGGTAATTTAGTCCTGCAAAGGTACAACTTTTTCTTGACATCTGCCTTCCCTTCCCCGGGAAAGGCCCTTTGTTATTATCTTTCAAATGATTTTCTTTATGCTTACCCATTTCTTAATGCATGAAGTGTTGACCGAACTTAATTTTGCCTCCTATGGCGCTCCAGTCGGGTGAAGACCTGGAACTCTTCCTCGCGGAAACCTTTGTATATGCCATCAACCGGTTCGGGAAACTGTCTACGGCAGACGGTGAGCAGAAGATCTCCATCCCCCTGCTGGTCTTCACGTTCCTGTTCGGCCTCGCCGTCTACGCCTGCACCATGTACGCCATGCTCCAGTTCGGAGAGATCTCCCAGCCCATGATGGCCTTCGCCTTCTTCTTCGCCATCGGGCTGTTCGTGTTCCTCATCGGCTTCTATTTCTTTCTCTGGAAATCAAAGATACCCCCTCCGTAACGCATAAAATAACATCGTTAAGGATGAACTATCTCGGATTATATCTCCGCAACTCATTGAGAAAAGGAGTTGCGGAGCAGCATAAATGGAAAAAGTTCAAGTCACCGTCGCAAAATTGCGTCCGTTTCTGCGTTCACTTTTGTTTCCGTACCTGGCCCTCAGTGTCCTTCAAAGGCCATCGGGCGTGACTCAAAGAATCACACCCGATGCGCTTAAATTGCTGTATTTCAGAGAGTTAACTACCTAATATTCTTTCTCGTTCCACATATAGTGTAACTTCTGTAGGCTGATTATTATCAGTTAGTTACGATCGTATTCAAAAACTTGGATAGTCACAGGGGAAGTCTGAGGCAGGCTGAGATGCCTTTAATTGACTACTTTTTGTCTTGTGGACTACCCAAGGTCAATAACAGAATCAGAGCAATACTTTGG
>JAEEGL012441331.1_pt1 | contig 15442 bp, 12 predicted proteins | sample 9134231 | NCBI WGS metagenome assembly JAEEGL01 (sample SAMN16246548, study PRJNA631951) | gut metagenome | biome: gut microbiome; feature: rumen; material: fiber-attached | host: Bos | place: Iran: Karaj | collected 2018-10 | reverse complement strand
CACCACCTACGAGCCCGGCGTTGAGCTGCCCGAGGTCCAGGGCGACGTTACCTACACCGCCCAATTCGATGAGATCACCAATACCTACACCGTAACCTGGAAGAACGGAGATGGTCAGACTCTCGAAACCGACGAAAACGTCCCCTACGGCACTCCCCCCTCCTATGACGGCGGCAAAGCTCCCATTAAGGAAGCCGAGCAGTACACTTACGGCTTCATCGGCTGGAACGACGGCACCACCACCTACGGTACCGACGACGACCTGCCCGACGTACAGGGCAACGTAACCTACACAGCACAGTTTGATGTCACCGGGTACCTGGTGACCGTGAACGTGCCGGAGGGCGTGGCCATAACGGTCAACGGGGACGAGATCCTTGCCTCGAACGCTTACTTCAAGGATCCGGATTCGACGATCACCGTCTCCTACCGGATCGCCGACGAAGGCGTCTGCATCGCCGGACCGAGCACCGTTCTTACCGTCGGCGGTACTGCGCTGACGGGCAGCTCCTTCACTCTGGAGGATTACACCACGATCACGGTAGAGAACGTCTATGAAGTGATCGATGGGTTCGTGGGTACCGAGGAATATGATAAGTACTACGCCGTCACCGCAACCGCTTCCGCCACGGGCGGCGTCACGCTGAGCGGCGAGCTCTATATCACTTCCGGCGGCTGCCTGATGCCCGATATGAACGGTTGGATCACCAATGAAGGCCTCATCGTCTGCGACGGCAGTATCGACGTGGCTCAGGATGGCAGCTTGGAGAACACCGGCACCATCGAAATGACCAGCGGAAGTTCGCTCACTGTCGAAGGTGGCGGCACTTTCACCAACAGCGGCGACCTTACCAGCGCCGGCACCGTTCTCGTTGAAACGGACGGTCTGCTCACCAACCAGGAAGGTGCGGATTTCACGATCGAAGCGGGCGGTGAAATCACCGTTGATGAAGGCGGCACCCTCAACAACTACGGTACCATCGACAACAACGGCACTTACAACAATTACGGGAACCTGGGCAATTACAGCCCGAATACACTTAATAACTACGGGTTGTTCATCAACTACGGCAGACTCGACAACGGCGGCAACGACGGCAATGCCGACTACAAAGGCGTGATCCGCAACTATACCGATGCGAAGCTGATGAACTACAATCAGATTAACTGCTTTAACGACGGCAGCACGGTCGTCAACGACGGCTTCTTCCTGATGACGAGCGTATTCGATTCCATCTTCTATACCGGCAGCAATGCGTCGCCCATCAGCGGCAACGGCGTCTTCGCTGTCGACGGCGGCTTCTTCGACGAAGTTAGCCTCACCGCTCCCTATTGGTATTTGACCGATGGGTTGGACGGTTATTACGATATGGTCCTCGCCGGGACGGGAGAAACGTCGGACTTTGATTACGAAACTCCGTGGTCGAGCAAAGCCGATCTGATCACCTCCGTAACGGTGGAGGACGGCATCACCTACATTGGCAATAACTTCTTCAGCAACTGCACCGCCCTTGAAACCGTCAGCTTAGGCAGCGGCCTGAACAGCATTGGATATAATGCTTTCGACATGTGCACCGCTCTGAAGAACATCGAGATTCCCGATTCCGTAACGGAGCTCGGCAGCGGAGTCTTTGGGAACTGCACGAGTCTCGTGAACGTAACCTTGGGCAGCGGCATAGAAGACATTCCAGCGCAAGCCTTCCTGGAATGCTCCTCTCTGAAGAGCTTCACGATCCCCGGCACAGTGATCTACATCAGCAGCGGCGCTTTCAACTCATGTACCGCACTGACGAGCATCATCATTCCCGATTCCGTGACAGACCTCGGTGAGGAAGTCTTTATGGGCTGCGCGAATCTTGTGAGCGCACAGCTGGGCAGCGGCTTTGGAACCCTTCCCCGGTACGCCTTCCAGGGATGCACTTCTCTGGAGAGCATCACGATCCCCGACACTGTGACCTACATAGGCGGCATGGCCTTTAATGGCTGCACCGGTCTGCAATCCGTGATCATCGGAAGCGGCACGGAAACCATCGGCGGCGGCGCTTTCAACGAGTGCTCCAATCTCGGCTCCGTTACATTCGGCGCCGGCGTGACCACGATCGAGGATCAGGCTTTTAATCATTGCAGTGCCCTGACGAGCATCGATATTCCCGACAGCGTGACCAGCATCGGCGACGGAGCCTTCGCGCATTGCGTCAATCTGAAGAGCATCCATTTCCCCGCGGGACTGACCGAGATCGGTTACGAAACCTTTACAAATTGCCTTGTGCTGGAAAGCATTGAGCTTCCCGAAGGGCTGGAAACCATCGGTGCTAAAGCCTTTGAGAACTGCAGCGAGGTGGAAACGCTCACGCTTCCCGACAGCGTGACCACGATCGGGGACTCGGCATTCCGGGGATGCGGCATGGTGACCGTATTCATGTCGGCAGGCATTACCTCGATCGATGATGATGCTTTCTATCAATGCCCCACTCTGACGACCGTCGTCTTTTACGGCGGGCCGCCGACAATCGGCACCGATGCTTTCTCTGAATGCGACGGTGATTTCTATTTCAACATTCCCAACGCTTACGCCGACGACTGGCTCGCTCTTTACGACGAAGATGCCGATACCTATGCCGGTAAACCATACGTACTTTACGAGGACGAACCCGTTTTGCCCATAGCCAAGTTAGAATCCTGATGCTGACGCCGGACGCGTCGGACAAGTAAGAAAGGAAGACGAAAAATGAAACGTTTGATCCCGTTCGTGCTCCTGATCGCCATCCTGCTCAGCACCGCGGCTATGGCCGCGGGCGAAGCGCCCGATTTTGAGGAGGGCATGATCTCCGGCATCGCCGCCGACGGCGACGCCTACTATGCCGCCGATACCTACAACAAGGTCATCTGGCGCGTGGACGCCTCCGGTACCCGCGTATACGCCGGCGACCGGACCTATACGGACATCCGCGGCATCGTCATCGCCGACTATTACGACGGCGAGCTGGCAAAGGCCCGGTTCATGGAGCCCTGGGCCATCTCCCCCTTCGTGGGCGGCTGGGCCGTCACGGACGCCAGCGCCAACGTCGTGCGCTATTTCGGCGATAAGACCGTGGAAACGGCGGCCGGCAGCGGCGAGGCCGGCCTGGTGGACGGCTTCTGCCTCAACGCCGAGTTCTCCCATCCCACCGGTCTCGCCACGGACGACAGCGGCTGCCTCTACATCGCCGACACGGGCAACGGCGCGATCCGCTACCTGAACACCTCCGGGGACGTCAGCACCGTACTCCGGGGCCTCTCCGAGCCCACGGGCCTCTGCTGGTTTGGCGGCTCCCTCTACATCGCCGAAACGGGCCGGAGCCGCATCCTGCGCCTGACGAACGGCAATCTGGAGGTCCTGGCCGGAGACGGCGGTCAGCCGGACGAATACGGTGTTTACGGCTGCGGCTATTCCGACGGACCCGCCGCCGAAGCCCTCTTCGAGCATCCCCAGGGGATCGCCGTGGCTGAGGACGGCACGGTGTACGTCGCCGATACGGGTAACGCCGCCATCCGCCGCCTGAAGGACGGACGGGTCAGCACGCTGGTCAGGTCCTCCTCCACCCTTCCCCAGCTTACCGCGCCCCGCAGCCTGCTCCTTAAGGGGACGACCCTGGTGGCCGCGGATTCCCTTACCGGCGCGATCCTGGAATTCGATACCCGGCTCCACAGCTTTGCCGACGTCAGCGACGCAGACTGGTTCGCCCCCTCTGTGAAGGAGGCGCTGATCCGCGGCATCATCGCGGGTGAGGGCGAGCGTTTCGATCCCCAGGCGCCCATGACCCGGGCTGACTTCGTGACCATGCTGGCCAACCTGCAGCTCTGCCTGGAGGGCGACACCGTCATCGACGGCAGCTTCGCCTTCACGGATATCACGGACGAGACTCCCTACGCGGCGGTGGCCCGCTGGTCCGGTGACTTCGGCATCATCACCGGTACGGACACCGGCGCCTTTGCGGGCGACGAGCCCATCGAGCGGCAGCAGCTGGTGACGATCCTGCACCGCTTTGTCACCATCAGCGGGCTGGATACCTCCGGCAGCGCAGACCTTGCCGCCTTCAGCGACGGTGCGAGCACCTCCGCCTATGCCCGGACCTCCATGGGCTGGGCCGTGGAGCACCACATCGTCAACGGCTTCCCGGACGGCACCCTGGCCCCCAGGGCCGGAGCGACCCGCGCCCAGGCGGTGAAGATCATCGTCTACTTCATGGACATGTACGGCTTCTGATGCGCATCGACAAACAGGGCCTGACCGGCGATGCCGGTCAGGCCCTGTTACATTGGCTCTTTTTGGCTCTTTACTTTTTGGGGAGATCCCCGCCGTCGTAAATGTACTTCCCGTCCCGATAGACGACCTTGCCGTACTGTCCGTTGGGATAGAAGGGCTCGAAGTTGATGGGCGCGCCCAGGCGCTTGACGACCACCGGGCCGTGCCACAGGCCGGCGGGCACGCGCACCACCGTGGGCTCCGTGATGGTATAGGTCTCCAGATGCTCCGGATCGGGACCCAGGGAGATCTCGATCTCCGCGTCGAACTCAAAGAAGCGGGAGATGTCTGCGCCGGTGAAGAACAGGTATTCCTCCACGGCATGGTGCATGTGGGCTTCGCCGATGGTGCACTCCTTCTGCACGATGTTGTAGAGGTACCACAGGCGGCTCTCCTCCATCTCGTCCGTGCCGCGGAAACCGCCGCGGGGGCTCACGAATCGGCTGTCGGTGTGCACGTCGGGCTTGTAGGGGTAGACGTATTTGTCGTATTTCCCGGTACGGGGCTTCTTTGCCATCTCATAGTAGGCCGCCAGCATGTTCTGCTGGGGAGGCGCGGCCTCCTTCTTCTCCGTCTCGTCCTTGGCCTCAAAGTCCTTCATGGCCTTGGAGAAGCACTTGCCGCAGTAGATGCACTCCTTGGAACGGTCCATCACACAGCGGCGGATGCCGGCCCCGTCGTAGGTGAACTCCTCCCTGCCCTGCTCGTTGACCCGGCGGTTGATCTTGGACCAGTCGCCGTCCAGATACACGGCGGAGAACACGATGGGCTTCTCCGGATTGATCTTCCGGAAGTTCACGGGACAGTGGTAGAGTTTCGGCGGAACGCGGATGATCGTGGGCTGGGTGATGGTGAACATCTCCAGATTCTCCGGGTCCTCTCCCAGCCAGACGTCGATCTCCGCGTCGAACTCAAAGAAATTCGCCATGTCCGCGTTGGTGAACACCAGGTATTCGTCGGCGCAGTGGTGGGTGTGGGGAACCTCCATGGGCAGGGGCTTGTTGACGGCGGTCCAGTCCATATAGACGCGGGCCTTCTCCATCATCGTCGTTCCCCGGAAGAATCCCCGGGGCGCGACGAAGCCGTACCAGGAGTGGAATTCCTGCGGGATCTTAAAGATCAGATCATCGTATTTTCCCATGCTGTATGCTCCTTTCGGTCTTTTTGATTTCTCTGCTCTCAGTATAGCAGAGGCAGGGCGCAAATACAATAGCGCCCGAAGGCAAAGTCCTTCGGGCGTGTCTTTAAGTCATGACTCCGGGGCCGGTTCCGTGTGGAGGGCGCCCGTGGGACAGGCGCGGAGACAGTTCCCGCAGCGAATGCATTTGCGGATATCGTAATCCAGGCCGCCATAGGTGTGGTTCACCGTCAGCGCACCCCGGACGCAGGAGGAGGTGCAGCCATGGCAGTGGATGCAGTAATCCTCATTCCACGCCATCACCGTTCTCTGTCTGCTCACGCTTGTCCCTCCTTTCCAACTTAAAGAATAACTGCCTTCGCGGACTGATCTGCGCCGTCCTTCGCCTCGGCTGACACAAATCATTCTCGCAATTCCTTGTCCGGGATTCGTATTACTGCGTCAGCCGCCCACGGGGGGCCAGGAGATTCGTTTCCTTCGTCCAGGCCGCCAATGTCCCGGCGTCCCACTCTTCGGTGTCCGCTTCCTGCCATCCAGCCTTCTCCGGAAGGTAAAACAGCTTTGCTTCCGGCATGAGGGGGCGGTAACCCAGGGCAGAAGGCGCGTCTCCGTAAAAGACCACCCGCCGCAGGGCCGTGCAGCCGACGAAGGCGAGGCTCCCCATTTCCGAGAGGCTTCCGGGGAACTCCACCCGCTGCAGCCAGGGGTTCCAGGCGAAGGCGCGGTTCACCACCGTTTCCACCGAGGCAGGTACCCGGTATTCCCCGCCTGTCTTCCGGGCCGGGTAGCAGATAAGCGTCTTCATGCTTCCGCTGAACAGCACCCCGTCCCTGGCCGTGTAATACCAGCCTTCCGTCTCTACCGAACGAAGGGCGTAGCAGTCGGATAGGGCGGTGAAATGAAAGCTGTACACGCTGGAAGGGATGCGCACCTCCTCCAGCTGCGAATAAGAAAAGGCGCAGACGCCCACCTTCTCCGTCCCGGCGGGGATCTCATACCGGGTCCCGGGTCTGGCGGGGGGATAGAAGACGAGCTCCGCGCCGCAGAAGAGCACGCCGTCGTCGTCCCGGTAGCGGGGATTCGCCCCGTCGACCCGGACGGCGGACATGCCGCGGCAGCCGTAGAACACGTCCTCCCCGAGCTCCAGAACGCCGGACGGGAGCTCCAGCTCCGGCAGGGCGCTGCAGGAATAGAAGCCCATATCCCCGATGCTGACCAGCGATGCCGGAAGGGACGCGCTGCGCAGCTCCGTGAGGTAGAAAAAGGCGCAGTAGCTCAGGGCGGTCACGCCCTCCTCCACAACGAGGGAGCGGATCTCCTCCCGATAAGGGTACCAGGGAGCGGCGCCCATGTCATACCAGTCCATGCTCCCCTGGCCGGACAGGGTCAAAGTCCCCTCCGCCAGGGTCCAGGTGAGGGCCTCCCCGCAGACGCCCGAAGCGTCGGCTGCCCGGACCGGAAGGAGGCTGGCCAGGAGCAGGAGCGCCATCGTCAATGTCAGCTTCTTCATTCGCAAAATCGGAGGGGCGCCCGCAAAGCACCGCTCTGCAGGCGCCCCGTCGTTCCTTGTATGTCAGCTCAGGGCGATGCGGCTGTATTTGTAGATCGCCTGGGTGAAGCGGGGATCGGCGAAGAAGGTACTCACCATGAAGGGCTTTTCCGCAAACGTAGGCGCATATTTGTCCACAAATTCTTTTGCCGTCTTTTCAATGACTTCGTCAGAGGCGTCTCTGGGTACGGAGGGCGGAGCGATGGAGAACATGATCTTGTCGCCGTATTTCTCGCGGAGCATTTCCACGTCGTTCATCGTCTGGGGCTGCCACATATCCACGCCCGCGTAGACCATGGCGGGCACGAGCAGCTCGTTCTTGCCGCAGGAATGCTGCTGGAACCACATTCCCTTTTCATGGCAATAGTCGGCGATCTGCTTGAGATAGGGGGCCACCATCTCCATGCACACGTCCAGGGAGAAGAAGGGGGCGCGCTGGGAACCCCAGTCGTCGTGGAACATCACGCCGTCCAGATTCAGGATATCCAGATAATGGTCGATCAGGGACTTGTACATGTCGACGAGCTTGGAAAACAGGGCGTGGACCGCGTCCTTCTGATCGTCGTCGATCAGGGCCAGAGCGGCGCCTTCAAAATCCATGAAGCTGATGAGCCGCTCGAAGATCCCGTTCTGGAAGGTGACGTAAAAGCTGCGGGTGGTCTCATTCATGCAGGAATTGAGCTCTCTGCACTCCTCCCAGTTCAGCGCGTCGATGTCCGGGAACTTGATGATCTCCGGCCAATCGTTCACGTCCTCCAGGATCGGGTTGCCGGGCTGCACCATGCTGCCGCCCACGGTGGGCACGTAGACCCATTCCACGCCGAAGAGGTCCTTGCCGCCCTTATCCTCGTCATTGTAGGGCGGGCCCATGTCCATAACCTCCGCCCGGGCCACATGGTCGAGGTTCGTCCTGGACTCGATGTTCAGGAAATCGGAGGAGGAGGGGAACCAGAGCGGCTTCTCCCGCTTCACGCAGAGGGCCACGTTCTCTTTGGGAGTGATGGGCGTGTTGTACTTGGGGGTCTTGAAGGTGAATCGGCCGCCGAAGGACTTGGTATTGATATGCTCGCCAATGACCTTCAGCTCATCATCGGAATAAGGGATCATATGCTTACCTCCTGCTCTTATTCATTTTTAATATCATACTATACCGCTCACTGCTTTTCAACTGTTTTCTGCTTTCCCGGGAAATACGCGGACACTTGCGCTTTCTGCCTCCGGCGGCTATAATGAATTCACGCGATCACCATAATAACAGAACCTCGAAGCCGAAAGGAGAGCGAAGGCTATGACGGACGAAAAGAGCATGGTATATCGGGCGCTGGTGGACACCTCCATGATCAACGAGCGGCGGGACGTCCACATCGCCGGTCTGCTGCGGATCATGGAGACCATGCTGGAGGAGCATCTTCTGGATATCGCCATGGACAACCCCCGCCTGGTGCGGGAACAAAACTGCAGCTGGCTTTTCCTCTCCCTCTGCACGGAGGTGCAGGACGGCGTCGCGCCGGGCGAGGTGCTGCTGGGGCGCACCTGGTATTCCGGCCGGAAGGGTCCCCTGTTCCGCCGGGAGCTGGAGCTCTGCCATGAAGACGGGAGCCGGGCCGTCGCCGCCTCCTTTTTCTCCGGGCTCATCGATCTGGGCGCCCGGAAGATCATCCGGGACCGGGCCTTTCTCGAACGCTATACCCTGCCGGTGGGAGAGATCCTGCTGCAGGCGGACAGCCGCATGACGGCGGATCCCCAGGGATACCGAGAGACGGGGCGGCAGCAGGTGCGCCCCAGCTGGCTGGACGCTCTGGGGCACGTGAACAACGCCCGCTACGGGGACATGATCTACGATCAGCTCTGCGGAGAGAACACCCTTCCCCCGGGGGCCCTGCGGCGGCTGGAGCTGTATTTCGTGGGCGAGCTCCGCTGCTTTGAGGAGGTCTCCCTGCTGCGGAAGGACGAGGAGGGCTTTTCCTCCGTTCTCGGTCTCCACGGAGCCACCGGGGAGCCTACCTTCTGCTCCCGGGTCTTTCTGGACCGGTAAAAAATCAGATCCGGCGCTTCCCCGATCCCGGGGATCGCCGGATCCGTTTCTGTCTTTCAGATTGGGCGGGTCGCCTCCCGGAGCCAGGCAGCCTCTTCCTCCGTCAGCAGCGGTGCCACCTTCTCAAAGACCTCCCGGTGGAAATCGTTGAGGCGCTGCTTTTCACGGTCGTCCATCTGCGCGGGATCGATGGCGTCCAGGTCGAAGGGCACGAGGGTCAGGTTCTCGAAGTACATAAACTGGCCGTATTCGTTCTTCTCTCCCCTGCGGCAGAGGATCTCGTTCTCCAGGCGGACGCCGTACTTCCCCTCCAGGTAGATCCCCGGCTCGTCGGAGGTGATCATCCCCTCCTCCAGCACGGCGTGCTCGGTTCGGTCGGGGGAGCGGCGCCAGCGGAAGCCGTTGGGGCCCTCGTGGACGTTCAGCACGTGGCCGATGCCGTGGCCCGTGCCGTGCTTGTAATCCGCGCCGACCTCCCAGAAGGGCTCCCGGGCCAGGATATCCAGATTCATGCCGCTGCAGCCGTAAAGGAAGCGGGCATAGAGCAGATTGAGGTTTGCCCGGGCCACGCGGGTAAAGTCCGCCTTCATCTCCGCCGTCACCGGTCCGAGGGCGATGGTGCGGGTGATGTCCGTGGTCCCCTCCAGATAGTGGCGGCCGGAATCCACCAGCAGCAGGCCCTCCGGCCGGAGGGGAGCGTCCGACTCCGGGGTGGCCCCGTAGTGGATGATGGCCCCGTGGGGCCCGTAGCCGCAGATGGTGCCGAAGCTCAGGTCCAGGAAGCCCGGCTGCTGCGCCGCCAGCGCCGCCAGGTGGTCGGATACGGAGATCTCCGTCATGGGGATTTTCCCAACGTTCTTCTTCAGCCAGTATATGAATCTGCACATCACCGCGGCGTCCTTCAGGTGGGCGCTGCGGGTGGCGGCCAGCTCCGTTTCGTTCTTCACGGCCTTCATCAGGGCACTGGGATTCGCCCGATCCAGCAGGATCGCCCCCGCGGGCAGGGAGGTGCAGAGCCGGTAATTGACGCTGCCGGCGTCCATCATCACCTTTTCCCCGGGACGGATGCCGCTCATGTAAGCGTAGATGTCATCGTAAGGCCGGATCGTCACCCCGGCTTCCGCCAGCTCCCGTGCCAGATCCTCCGGTACGGCGTCATCCCGCACGAACCAGACGCAGTCCTCCTTTGTCAGGGCCAGGTAGCTGAGCACCACGGGAACGAAGGCGATGTCGCTGCCCCGCACGTTCAGGAGCCAGGCGATGTCATAGAGAGAGGTGAGAACGTGCCGGTCGGCCCCGGCCTTTTCCATCTCCCGGCGCACGTCCGCCAGCTTCTCCCCCACGGTCCTGCCCGCGTATTCCACACCGTAGCGCCATACCTTTCCGGAGGGCAGGGACGGCCGGTCCTCCCAGATGAGCCCCACCAAGTCCTCGTCCACGGCGAGGCGGCCTTTTTTCCCTTCGGCCAGCTCGCGGAAGGCGCGCCCCTCCGTCCCGCTCACAGTGCGTCCGTCGAAGCCGAGGCAGCCGCCCTCCGGCAGCTTTTCGGCGGCGAAGGCCCGAAGCTCGGGCACGCCTTCTTCCCCCATGCGGTAGAGGGTGACGCCGGAACCCGCCAGCTGGGCCTCCGCCTGGATGAAATACCGTCCGTCCGTCCACAGCCCGGCCTCCGAGGCCGTGATCACCGCCGTACCTGCGGAGCCGGTGAAGCCGGTCGCGTACTGCCGGGCCTTGAAGTGCTCGCCCACGTATTCGGAACCGTGGAAATCCGCCGTGGGGACCACGTAAACGTCGATGCCCCTGGTCTTCATCTCCTGCCGGAGACGTGCAAGTCTTTCCGGAACCGTGCTCATGTATTCCACTCCTATTCCATATATTCGAGGCTGTCCGCCCCGGGAAGAAGCCCGCGGACAAGGAGGGATACCCCTTGACAAGGCGGGCTTCGGCGGTTACAATAGGCTCAATTTCAAAGGGGTGCTGCTTGCGGCTGAGACGGAGCCTTCGCTCCGAACCCTGGAACCTGATCCGGATAATGCCGGCGTAGGAATGCGGCCTTAGGCCAAGCGTTTTCGCGTCCGCATGTCCGGGCGCGATTTTCTTTTCGGAGGTACGTATGAAAGAGCATCAAAAGCTGCTTACCGTGGTGGAGGGAGCCGTCTGCATCGCTATGGCCTACGCGCTCAGCTTCATCAAGTTCAAGATCTGGCCGGAGGGCGGCTCCATCGACGTGGTGATGGTCCCCCTGCTGGTCTACGCCTGGCGGCGCGGCACGGGCTGGGGCGTGGCCGCCGGCCTCGTCTTCGGCACCATCAAGTGCTTCTTCGCCGGGGGCTTCGCCTGGGGCTGGCAGTCCATCCTGCTGGACTATTCCATCGCCTACGCCGCCGTTGGTCTCGGCGGCCTCGTGCGGAAGCACAGATTCGGCCTTCCCCTGGGGGCCGTCGCAGGCAGCGTCTGCCGCTTTATCATCCACTTCATCAGCGGCGTCACGATCTACAAGATCCTGGAGCCGGAGGTCTTCGCCGGAACGACTTACTCCAACCCCGCCCTGTATTCCGCCGTGTACAACGGCAGCTATATGCTGGTCAATCTGGTCCTCGCCGTGGTGATCTGCTTCCTTCTCCAGAAGCCCCTGGAAAAGCTGCCGAAGGCGTGAGCCGCCCGAAACAGAAAACGCAGCCGGGAGACCCGGCTGCGTTTTTCCGTTTATTCACTCCGTCGCAGGATTGCAGAGCAGCCAGATATAGGCATAATCCTCCAGGCCCCGGGCATAGATGCTCTCGTCGTAGAGCTCCATATCGTACAGGTCGAAAGCCTTTCCGCCCTCCGGCGCCATATGCAGGGTCATATAGCCCTGGCTGTCCTTCAGCAGCTGCCAGGTGCCCGTCCCCAGGGATTCCTCCAGCGCAGCGTCCTTGAAATGACGGTAGCTCCCGTCTTCCGCCAGGAGATAATAGCTCATATCGTAGGTGTCCAGCCATGCGTAGGCGCAGAGCTGTCCGGCGTATTCTGCGCCTGCGTCTGCCGCGTCTGCGCTCATATGGGGCACATAGGGCGTCGGAGTATCGAAATTGCCGGGGGTCGTCACGCCGGAGCCGCGCTTCGTGCAGGCGGCGAGACACAGGACTGACACAATCACCGTCAGCCAGACTGCTGCTCTTTTCATGCTTGCTTCCTTCTTGACAAATGCGTTCCTTTTCTATAGTCTGAACGTGTCACTGAATTATAATATCCCATTTTCCCCGTTTTGTCCATACTTTATTTCCCATATAAGGTCAAAAAAGCCGGGAGGATCGGCATTTCGGCATATCCGAAGCCCGGGGTGAGGATGACTGCGATGGAGCTTGCTTTTTACTGGGAACTCGCGGCCCCGTATTCCGAAGGCTGTGATGAGCTTCTCGCTGCCTGCGGAGAGAAGCGCGCCGCGCGGCTGAGGCGGCTGGGCAAAGAGCGTCTGGCCGCTTCCCTTTCTGCGCAGCTGCTTTGCCGGACGGCCTGGTGCGCCGTGAGCGGGCTGGAGCCCTCCGCCTTTCTTCTGGAGGAGGACGGGCTGGGAAAGCCCTTCGTCCCCGGCAGCTCCGTCTTCGTATCCCTCAGTCATTCCAGCTCCTACGCCGCCGCTGCCGCCGCCGCGGTCCCCGTGGGGATCGACCTTCAGGCACTCCGCCCCGTCTCCCCCCGTCTGCTGACCCGCCGCTTCAACGGCGAGGAGCACGCCTGGATCGGGGCCGTTCCCCCGGAGAGCACCGCGCGGGCCATTCGCCTGTGGACCATGCAGGAGGCCTGGGCAAAGCTCCGCGGCGTCGGGATCTTTGCCGGCGAGCAATTCCACGCCGCCTTCCGGGGCGACGATCTTCTGCCGGAGGGGGACGGCGTCCGTTTCCACTTCCCCCAGGGACCGGAGGGCTGTCTTCTCACCCTATGTCTGTCCCGTTTCACAGAAGAAACCGACACCGACGGAAGCTTTACGCGTTGTTTACATTTGGGACGAACTGCGGCGGAATAGGCCCCCGCGCTCCCTCAATAGGCTTAAAGGGCGAGGGGCGATCCCGCCCCGCGGAAAGGAGCGCACTATGCTTGGTCCCATGCTTTCACTGCTGCTGAACGCCGCTTTCCTCAGCCTCCGCCTGGAAGGGGGAAGCGGTTCCTTCCCCCGGCCCCTGAGCGCCGCGGAGGAAAAGCGCTGCCTGGCCCTGGCCGCCCAGGGGGACGAGGAGGCCCGCGCCGTCCTCATCGAGCACAATCTGCGGCTGGTGGCGCACATTATAAAGAAGGGAGAAAGCAAAGGGAAGCCTTTTCCCGGCGGCATCGCAGCTCCGCTGTCTTCCCGCCCCGGAAGCGCAGGGAAAGATGCAGCTCCCGCCCCGCGCTGTCCGGCAGGATCGTGACCCGCTCCAGAAGAGCGGCCGCCACGTCTGTATGGACGTTTTTTTCAAAGGACAGTTCCCTTTCCAATTCCTTCCGCAGCCGCTCCGTCCCGCCGGACGGGGCGCTTTCCTTTTCTTCCGCCCGCCGGGCTTCCCGCGCCTGTTCCGCGGCGGAAAGGCGCTCCGCCAGGGCTTCGTGCCTCCGGCGGAATTCCTCCGGCGTCAGCGCCCCTTCCAGCCGCAGCTCCAGGAGCCTTTCCCGTCTGGCGTGCAGAGCCTTCAGCTCCCGCTCCTCCGCCCGGGCCGCCTCCCCCGTTTCCGCGGCGGCGGACAGGATCCGAAGCGCCAAAGCGATCAGCGCATCCCGGTCGCAGCAGCGGCGAAGGAGCTCCGTCACCGCGGCGTTCAGCTCCAGGCTGCGGACAGAGGGCAGTCCGCAGCCGGCGCGTCCCTTCTCCCGGTAGACCCGGCAGCTCCAGCTTTCCGTCTCACCCCCGGCGCTTATCAGCCGCCGCCGGTGACAGCATTCCCCGTGCACGCCGCAAATGACCTTCCCGCTGTACGGGTAGCGGCCCGGCGGCGGTTCCGCGCTCCCCTTCCGGGACCGCAGGCGGTAGATGGCGTTCGCCCGGTCCCACAGCTCCTCCGAAACGACGGCGGGCACGTCCGGAGAAGGATAGCACACCCACGCTTCCTCGGGGATCGATTCCTTTTTCTTCGTTCGGTAATCCGCAGACCGGCTCTTGCCGCCGCAGTACCAGCCCTTGTATTTCGGGTTTTTCAGAATGCTCCGCAGGGTAGACTGGCTGAGGGGTCCGTCGTCCCTCCCCCGGAAGCCCTCGTCGTACAGACGGCGGGATAGCCGCCGAATCCCCAGCTCCCCCTCGGCATAAAGCTGGAAGACCCGGCGCACCAGCTCCGCCTCCCCTTCGTTGACGGACAGCACGCCGTCCTTTTTCTCATAACCCCACAGCCGGTCGTTCCCCAGCACGCGGCCTTGGCGGATCGACTCACGAAAGCCGAATTTCAGACGCTCCGACAGCTTCCGCAGCTCGTCCTGGGCGACGCCCGCCATGATCACCAGCCGGAACTCGCTGTCCCCGTCCAGTGTGTTGATCCCGTCGTTCTGAAACAGCACCCCTACCCCGCAGTCCAGGAGCCGCCGGGTATAGAGGATGCTGTCCAGGGTGGAGCGGGAAAAGCGGGAGATCTCCTTCGTAACGATGAAATCAAAGTAACCCGCTTCCGCGTCCCGGATCATGCGGAGGAAGCTCTCCCGCTTTCCCGTTTCCGCGCCGCTGATCCCCTCGTCCACATAGCCCTCGACGTACTGCCAGCTTTCGTTCCTTCGGATGAAGTCCCGGTAATAGCGTATCTGGTTTTCCAGGCTGCTCTGCTGCTCCTCCTTGTCCGTGGACACCCGGGCGTAAAACGTCACCCGCAGGGGCAGGTCGAAAACGCTCCTTCCCCTGCGGATCGCTTCCCGCAGCTCACCCAGGTCCATCCGAAGACTCGCGCAGGCGTTCTTCATCCAGGAAATGGCCGATCTCCGGCAGACGCCTGGCCAGGGCTTCCGCCCGCTCGCAGCGCTCCCGGCTCAGACAGCCCGCTGCCCGCAGACGCCGGAAAAGCGCGCAGAGGAGCTCCCGTTCCGCTTCTTCCACAGCCGTCACCTCCGGCTTATTCTTATGATGCGGCGGAAGCTCAAATGCCGCGCAAGAGGACCCCCTGCCGGAGCAGGGGGGCCTCTAAGGCTGTAGACAAACCCTTGATACCGGGTCTCGACGCGCATGGAGAATGTGTGCAGGGGGACGGGAATCCCCCTGCACGTTCAATCCATGCAAAATCAGAAAGCATTTTCTGATTTTGCCCTCAGCGTGTCGACACTTTGTCGACACGCTGAGGGCCCCCTGCCGGAGCAGGGGGCCCTCGAATTGATTACCCGGAACTCAGAAGCTGTGCTCGGCGCGAGAGATGACGTCGTTCTGCATGGCCTCGGTCATGTCCAAGAAATAGGCGCTGTAGCCCGCGATGCGCACCACCAGGTTGTGATACTGGTCGGGATGCT